>Ga0209710_1000599_pt1 | contig 31943 bp, 35 predicted proteins | sample ArcticOcean_MG_C_5_FD_187436 | JGI IMG/M metagenome (GOLD analysis project Ga0209710, IMG submission 187436) | Marine microbial communities from western Arctic Ocean - ArcticOcean_MG_CB4_138 (SPAdes) (version 2) | ecosystem: Environmental > Aquatic > Marine > Oceanic | place: Arctic Ocean...
GAGAGCTAAGTTACTGGATTTGCGAAGTTTTTCTAAAAGTCAGTATTAATTAAGTGATTTATTAACAGCAACACATAAACCTCCTGACCAGGGAGGTTTATGCTAAGCGTGACGGCCTAGAAATAGGTCGGTAGCGCTAAGAGGCGAAGTTTGAAGCTACTGAAGTAGCTTCAATACCGCTTGGCTTTTTTCATTTGCTTGTGACAGCATTGCTGTGCCGGCTTGTTGAATAATCTGAGTGCGAGCTAGCTCCGTAGTCTCAGCCGCGTAGTCAGCATCTAAAATTCGGCTCCTTGACGCCGCATGATTCACGGCATTGTTCTCTAGGTTATCGACTGAATGCTCTAACCGACTGATAGCAGCTCCCAAATTAGCTCTACGTGTGCTAACAGCATCAATGGCAGTGTCTAAGTAGCCTATAGCCAGATTTGAATCGGCATTAGATGTAATTGCTAGTGCTGTGGTGAAGTTGATACCAAAATCCCCACCGGTGGCAGCAGTCATTTTCATTGTTCCGAATTCAACTATCAGTGTCTGGTTGACGTTGGTTCCAACTTGGAAGGAAACCGTATCAGCGCCATCATGAGTAGTTCGAGTGACGGCCCCCAATGCCCCTTGGTCAGCAGCAGTGGTGAACTTATTTATGCTTACTATGGCTCCCGTACCCGCGGTATCTTGTGTAAACGTGAGTCCGTTTCCGCCTACTGCGACATCCATTCCATCAAAGTTAGCGGTATTGCCAATGAGTGTGTTCATTGCGGCAGCAATATTTGCTAAAGAAGCGTCGTTAAATCCGGTCGCGCCATCAACGGCGGCTACAAGAGCGTTTGTCAGCGTTGCAGTAGTCCCGTCTGAATCAGTAAGAACTATCGTATCATCGGCCTCGGTTAGCCCCGTGATAGTTCCCACAGCTAGTACCAGATCATCGACTGCTTTGTCAGTTGCTGCTACGTTAGAAGAGTCTACTTGACCGTCTAAGAGAGCGGTGCCATTCCATGTAGTATATGAAACGATACTGTTTACTTCATCACGTAATTGCGTAAACTCTTGGTTTATCATTGTAATGTCAGCGGTCGTATAGGTTGCTGAGCTCGCCTGAACTGAAATCTCTCGCATTCGCTGGAGTATTCCTGTTACTTCAGACAATGCACCATCTGCAACTTGAATCATACCAATGGCATCATTTGCATTCCGTGCCGCTTGCTCAAGTCCATCTATGTGAGTGGTCATTCGGCTAGTAATAGCTAAACCTGCTGCATCATCACCTGCGTTGTTTATACGCTTACCTGTTGATAAGCGTTCCATAGCGTCATTCATCAATCGATCATTCTGCTTTAAAGAATTCGCTGCGATCGATGCAGACGTGTTCGTATTAATTGTGGTCATTTTCTTTCACCTCGTTAAGTTTTAATTCTTGCAAGCAGATTAAAGCAAAACAGATGCCAACTTTTTACAATTGCCACTTCAGAAAGAAAAAATTGTTATTAATTAGATAGTTACATTTTTATTTTTTTGTGAAAGCGGGGAAGTAATACTAAACCGGCAAGCAAAAACCAGCAATTTTGCCGGGTTGTCAAAAAACCGGCAGAGGAAGATAAGCCTCTTTAAGATAGTCTAATAGTTAGGATAATCTAATACTTATCGTCAAAAATAATACCCTTCATGGACTCAAGTTGCCGGGCGATGCGAAGTACTGCATCGCCTGGTATCTGACGAATTATATCTCCGGTGCTTATGTCAGCAACGTTAACAACAAATCGTTTAGAGGCGCCGTCGACTTGGAAGGCAAGGGTAGTAGGTATTTTTTCTAAAGCCCGATTAATCTCGACAACCGCTTTTTTATAGTCTGCATGATTTGCGGTGAGTTCATTAACGGTTGCAGCTTTAACATTGTCAGCACTGATCTGAAGTCGTTCCGGAGCAATCGTGGGTGCAACGCTCGCCGGCACTGATTTAGCCGCTGGTTGGCCATTTGCAAGATTGGATGGAACGCTGGACACTAATTTTATATCATTTTCACTCATACTTTTACCATTTAAGCCTTCGCCTTACTCTTTATATGAGGCGAGAAGAGGACTCTTATCATGTAAGTCCTGTGAATTTATGCTCGTCTAATTACCAATCGGCACAATGTTTAAAAGCTTTAGTCTTTCTATAGTTTTTTTTAAATAATGTGTGAGGGATTTTTTCAGGTGATAGTCTAGCTACTAGCAATCGGGGTACAATGAGCTCAGCTGGACATTTACAATGATTATGGTTGCTCCAATTATTATGATTCAACCTACTACTCGCATCACTCAGTTCATAGATTACGGCATCGACCTTATTGGCCGGTGCGTGTCATGGCTGACGGTTGTCATGGTGGCTGTGGTTATAGTGGTGGTTGTCACTCGTTATTTCTTACAAATGGGATCCATTGCTCTGCAAGAGTCGATTACTTACCTGCATGCGGCGGTCTTTTTATTGGGCATTGGCTACACGCTAAAGCATGATGGCCATGTGCGCGTAGATATTTTTTATCGACATTTTTCTGTAAAGCGCAAGGCGATGGTCGATCTTTTGGGGACCCTACTATTTTTACTACCTGTCAGTGGTCTGATTTTTTACGCTAGTTGGGACTATGTTATGTCGAGTTGGGCTATTGGCGAGACATCGGCTGAAAATAATGGCTTACCTTTTACCTACATCCTCAAGACACTGATGCTGTTAATGCCTGCGACATTGCTGCTACAAGGTGTTGCGGAGATCTTAAAAAATGTACTACGCCTCAGTGGCCATGTCGATTTTGAAGAGGCTGACGTTACTAGTAGCGTCTCCGACAACCATGGGCCAATACTATAGTGGCGGAATTAATTCCTTTTATTATGTTTCTGGCGGTGTGTCTTGTCTTGATGGCGGGGTATCCCGTGGCGCTATCTTTAGCGGGAACGGCGTTGTTGTTCGCGCTGGCAGGTGCAGTGACGGGCCATTTCGACATGGCCTTTTTGATGGCGCTCCCCAATAGACTGTTCGGTACCATAGAGAATACAACCCTAATTGCGGTACCTTTGTTTATCTTTATGGGCGTGATGCTAGAAAAATCCAAGTTATCGGAAGATTTGTTGGAGAGCATGGCCGACTTGTTTGGCGGCTTTAAAAGTGGCCTTGGTATTTCGGTAGTGTTGGTTGGCGCTCTGCTTGCAGCCAGCACGGGTATTGTTGGAGCCACCGTGGTTACTATGGGTTTGATGTCATTGCCAACTATGCTAAAGAGGGGCTACTCGCCATCACAAGCGACTGGTGTTATTGCTGCCACCGGAACCTTGGGCCAAATTATCCCACCCTCCATTGCACTGGTCCTACTTGGAGATACGTTGTCTGGAGCCTATCAGCAGGCACAGTTGAACATGGGCATATTTACGCCAAAGACAGTGTCAATTGGGGACTTGTTTTTAGGGGCAATTATTCCAGGATTACTTCTGGTGATATTTTATTGCCTCTACTTAGTTGTTTTTTCTCGACCAACACCAGTAGACAATGATCAGCGTGTTATTAATAGATCGCTATCACGAGCAATGAAAAACTTACTACCGCCGGTATTTTTAATTATTACTGTACTTGGTTCCATCTTGACCGGTCTGGCAACCCCAACTGAGGCCGCAGGTGTTGGTGCTTTCGGGGCGACTGTCCTTGCGGCGGTCAAAGGGCAGCTCACTATTCAGAAATTGCGTGAGGTTGCCCAGAACACTACCCAAGTGACCTCAATGGTCTTCCTTATTCTGATTGGCGCAGCAATATTTTCACTAGTGTTTCGAGGCTTTGGCGGCGAAGAGGTGGTCGAGCAATTCTTTACCAATCTTCCTGGCGGTGTCTTTGGCGCCACGCTGTTGGTGATGGTGGTTATATTTTTACTGGGTTTTATTCTCGACTTTATCGAAATCACCTTCGTCGTGGTACCCATTGTAGGGCCTGTTTTATTAGCTATGGGTGTTGACCCTGTGTGGCTTGGGGTCATGATTGCGATCAATTTACAGACATCGTTCTTGACGCCGCCCTTCGGTTTCGCATTGTTTTATCTGCGCGGCGTGGCACCAGCATCAGTAGAGACTTCAGATATGTATCGGGGCGTTATCCCCTTTATTGGCTTACAGTTGTTGCTAATGTTGCTACTGTCCATTTGGCCAGAGATTGCTACATGGTTACCGAGCAAGATTTATAACTGATCATAGTTTGATCTTTGCAAAAATATTCTCGCGTAGAGTCTCTTCCTCATTAACCAGATGGTGATTGGCGCGCGGGATGATGCTGACTTGTAAGGCGTTAAATTTCAACTGGAATTGACTGATGTTGTATTTCCAGTTCAGCGTCTTGTCGTTGTCTCCTTGAATAATATGCACTGGATAATCCGCCTTTTCACTTTTAGTAAACTCTGAAATCCATCGATCCATAGCGCCGACCCAATCCAACGGTACTTGAGTAGGCTGCAGAGGGTCCTGGTCACGCAAAAATGCTAGAAATTCTTTATCCCAGGAGCTTGGCCGAAAAACGCGTTTGATCGATTTTACAAACCAGCGTGAAAAATAGTACAAGCGGCGGTTTTTTTTCCAGTCCACCGGTTGCAGCAGAGGCGCCAATAGGGTGAGTGAAGTAAAGGGATAGGCGTTATGGGCCGATTGATTGAGACGGTGCTTCATGAGCACAGATCCACCCATACTTTGACCGATACCATGCAGGGGTCCCTCAAAGTGAACCTGACAAAGGGCGATGACTGATTTTACTTGGGCAACATAGTCACCAAAGCTAGTAATTGAACAAGCGGCGCCTGAAGACAAGCCGTGACCTTTTAGGTCCAAACAAACCACGGTCAATTGCCGGCCCAACAGATGGCGAATGAGGTGCCCATAAAGCCCAATATGGTCCATATAGCCATGCACAACAATGACCGTGCCCAGACTTTTAGTGGGTCGCCACGACATAATGACCGTTTCATGGTCTTCGGTTGTGCCTGCCGTTAGTTTGAGATTTGAGGTGTCCTGCGGTAGTTGATAAAACTGCAGGTAGTCGGTTAACTCGTCGATAGGAGCGCTTGCCTTAAGTATTGCGTCACCGAACAGCGGCATTGCCAAACGCAGATGGCCAAGGTTTTTTTTATCAAGGGTGGCGCGCTGCATATGTATTTCTACGTCCGGTTAAGGTGCTATTCAGATTGTCTCAAAGTATCTTGTCAGATATGGCTGTAAATGCAAGCCAGAGGCCGGCCAATCAAACAGAGCCCTTAAAGCGGAAAAACCCCAGGCGATTAACCTAGGGCTTTAAGTGCTGTAGAACACCGAGTGACGTTATTCGTCGGTGGCCAACGATATATCATAGACACCGGCTTCGCGAGCTTGGTCAGAGATCTTTACAAACAGCTCAGTTTTAGCTTTCGGATGAGAGCTAATAACCACTGTTGCTTCTGGCTTTTCAGCATGCAGACGCTCAACATTAGCGCGCACCGCACGAATATCAATTCGTCGACCTTCAAGTGTCACTTCATTGCTCTCAGAAACCCGAAACACGATATTGGTGTTCGCTGTGTCCGGTGGTGGTTGATCAGATACCGGCGGACGACTCACGCCAAGACCGGACTCGTTAACAAATGAGGCAGTTACAATAAAGAAAATCAGCATGATGAATACCACGTCAAGCATTGGCGTCATGTCGATTTCGTTTTCGTCCTCTTCCCTACGTCTTTTTCCAAGCGCCATTGTCACTTTTACCTTTGCGTCGCTATATTTTAATTTTTTCGTGTCGGCATTTTACTGATATTTTCGTAAAATACTAGGCCTCTTACTTCCCTGCGGGTCCTCAATATATACTATTATGACTTTTAAAAAACTACTTAGTGCCGAGTATTTTTTATAAACCACTATTAACCAGGATTTTACACCACAAATGCCTGAATTACCCGAAGTCGAAACAACTCTAAAAGGTATAACGCCTTCCATTATCGGTCAAAAAATAATCCGACTCATAGTCCGGCAAGGGTCTTTACGGTGGCCGGTTACACCAGACATATCTAATATTGTCCAGCAGCAGACGATTATTGATGTGTCCAGACGTGCGAAATATTTGATTCTAAAACTTTCACATGGCTCCATTTTGGTTCATCTTGGCATGAGTGGAAGCTTGCGTATTTCTAAAACGAACATTGAATGGCGCAAGCATGATCATATTGAAATGCAACTTGCCAATGGTGCGACCTTACGTTACCACGATCCAAGACGGTTTGGTTGTTGGCTATGGAGTGAAGAGGAACACCACCAACTTGAGCATTTGGGGCCGGAACCTTTGACGTCCGCTTTTAATGGGGACAGACTGTGGGCGCTAGGCAAGAGCCGAAAGATCGCGGTGAAACCCTTTATTATGGATAATAAAGTAGTGGTGGGTGTGGGAAATATTTACGCGTCAGAAGCGCTCTTTCGCAGTGGTATTAGACCTGACCGAGCCGCTGGAAGAGTCTCCAAAAAACGGTATCAAGTATTGGGAGAGCATATCAAAGAGGTATTAGCTGCGGCCATCGAGCAGGGAGGGACTACCTTACGTGATTTTGTTAACAGCGACGGCGAGCCAGGATATTTTCAGCAAACCCTCGCAGTCTATGGTCGCGCAGGCAAAGAATGTAATGCCTGTAGTACCGTACTTAAAGAGCTGCGACTCGGCCAGCGTAGCTCCGTATTTTGCCCAACCTGTCAGCGCTAGTGTTGGGTGACTAACGGTTTTACTGGAATTTTTTTACTAACGCATCGGCCACATTGGGCGGAACAAATTTAGTGACATCACCCTGTAACGATGATATTTCACGCACCAGTGAGGATGAAATATAAGAAAACTTCTCCGCGGGTGTTAGGAAAATACTCTCTACGTCGGGGCTTAGGGCTCTATTCATGTTGGCCAACTGAAATTCATATTCAAAGTCTGATACCGCACGAAGGCCGCGCATAACCGCATCAGCATCACAGTCCTTAACAAAGTTAACCAGTAAATAGTCAAAGCCTTTTATTTCAACGTTCGGCAAATGCTTGAGACACTCTGTCGCAAGCGAGATTCGCTCTTCTATGGTAAAGAGAGGGCTCTTCTTTTTGCTACTGGCAATAGACACAATGATTCTATCAAACAGTTTTGATGCTCTTTCAATAAGATCGATGTGACCGTTGGTAATCGGGTCAAATGTGCCTGGATAAACAATAGTCTTCATGGACTAAAACCACCGCTGTAAAGTATTTGGCCGAGTATGTTACTTAAATTAGGCCGTTGGCTCAAATCGAGTATACAGCATGTACCGAACACCACCGGCTATTTTATCTTTTTGTAGCTGCCAATTGGCTGGCGCAACAAAGCTCACATCGTTACTGGGCAGTTCGCAGTAAATGAGTGCGTCCTCTTTTAGCCACCCATTGTGCTCTAGTAACGAACAGCTTTGGCTATGGAGATCTTTAGCGAACGGCGGGTCAATAAAGACTACGTCGAACTGGATATCAGTCTTTTGGTTAGTCAAAAAGTCAGTGCAGTTAGTATTAATAATAGTAAGCCCGGCATTGAGTAAATCGCTATTGGCTTGCAGTTTTTGAGTGGTAGAGTGATTGTTATCCAGAGCGGTGCACTGTTCAGCGCCTCGGGATAAGGCTTCTAGGCAAAGTATGCCGGAACCCGCGTAAAGGTCGAGGCAGTTAGCACCGTTAATGCGGGGTGCTAGCCAATTAAACAGTGTTTCTCTAATTCGCTCACCGGTAGGCCTTAATCCTGGAGCTTTTGTAAAAGAAATTTTGCGGCTACGCCAGCGGCCCCCAATAATTCTTAGACTTGAGATTTCTGGCGAGCGCGACTTATTTTTTTTAATCGACAAATTGATGCCCCAAGAGCGTGACTTTTGACCACTTTTTCCGATGTAAATGATAGGATACACCAAATCTTGTTAACTGTAGCGCATGTATATATATGGATTCTCAGTCACCTAACAATGACGATGTAAAGCTGGCCAAACGTTCGTTTTTGGATCGCTTTCGGGGTGGTACTAAAACCGCTGAAAAGCCGCCTGTTGAAGCGTCAAATAGCGTGGCGCCGGAGGTTAAAGTCTCTTTTAAGGAGCGTATACGCTCTGCGTTATCACGCACAGGGGAGGGCCTTGGCGGTCTTTTTCTAGGCGACAAAGCCATTGATGCTGAATTACTAGATGAGTTAGAAACGGCATTGTTAGTGGCTGATGTCGGCATTGAGACTACCTCGTCGATTATCGCCGAGTTGACTAAACAGCTGAGTCGTCAGGCACTTAAAGATGGCGCCGCCTTAAAGTCTGCACTTCAAGAAATTTTGATCAATAGGCTACGAGTATGTGAGTGTGAGATTGATTTTGACGCCCCTGGCAAGCCCTTTGTAATGTTTGTGGTAGGGGTCAATGGCGTTGGTAAAACGACCACCATCGGCAAATTAGCAAGTCGACTAAAAAAGCAGGGTAAGTCAGTTATGTTGGCCGCTGGAGATACCTTTAGAGCGGCAGCGGTTGAGCAGTTACAAGTCTGGGGTGAGCGTAATCAAGTACCTGTAATTGCTCAGCATACGGGAGCCGATAGTGCTTCGGTTGTTTTTGATGGTATTCAGGCCGCAAAATCGCGTGGTGCCGACGTCATTATTGCCGATACCGCAGGGCGTTTGCACAACAAGAGCAACTTAATGGAAGAGTTGAAAAAAGTTAAACGTGTTGCCGGCAAAATAGATGAAACAGCACCGCATGAAGTTCTACTCGTACTAGATGCTGGCACAGGTCAAAATGCCGTAGCACAGATGGCTGAGTTTAATCAGGTGGTTGGCATTACTGGTATTGCTCTAACCAAGCTTGATGGTACGGCTAAAGGTGGAATTATCTTTGCTTTGGCCGATAAATTTTCGGTTCCAGTAAGGTTTATTGGTGTTGGCGAGGGGCAGGATGATCTTCAGCCCTTTAATGCTAAAGACTTTGTTCAGGCATTGCTGGATGGGGAGGAATAGGTCTTGTACCCATGATTCGCTTCGACAATATCAGCAAGCGTTACCCCTCCGGGCTGGAAGCGTTAAAGCGCGTCAACTTCGAACTTGAGGCTGGAGAAATGGCCTTTCTTACCGGACCATCGGGCGCCGGTAAAAGCACCTTACTGAAATTGTTAATGTTGATGGAAAGACCCTCATCTGGAACTTTGTTAATCAATGGTAAAAATTTAAACCGCCTCTCGCGATCACTCATTCCCTCTTACCGCCGGCAGATTGGTGTGGTCTTTCAAAATCATCAGTTATTGTCTGATCGAACTGTCTTTGAAAACGTTGCTTTACCACTCCAAATTTCAGGATATCCGCCGTCAGAGACTGGGCGACGTGTGCGTGCGGCACTTGATGGGGTGGGTCTTCTTGGAAAAGAATCACACAACCCACTGACGTTGTCCGGAGGTGAGCAGCAGAGGGTTGGTATTGCTCGAGCGGTCGTCCATAAGCCAAAAATATTATTAGCGGACGAGCCAACAGGCAATTTAGACCCCGCTTTGTCGGCTGAAATTATGGCCCTTTTTCGACGGTTTCAACGCGTTGGTGTGACAATTTTGATTGCTACGCACGATATCAATTTAATCAATTCTCTGGATCACCGCATTATGCATCTGGAAGATGGCATGTTGACTGATGATGGGGTGCGCTCTAATGGCTAGTAACCTAACGAAAAACGAGTCGACGGCTCGTGGCGCTAGGGACCAGAAGGTCAGACTGGTAGATCGTTGGCGCAGCTATAAAGCTCATCATCGAACGACGTTTTTAACAACACTGCAAAAAATGCTGGGTGAGCCCCTACAAACGACACTAACGGTAGTGGTCATTGCCATTGCGTTAGCGTTGCCCTCGGTGATGTTTCTGGCACTACACAATGTACAGCAGCTTAGTAGTGGGTTCGGGTCTTCCGCCCAAATAACCGTATTCGTCAAAAAAGATATAAATAGCCAACAGATTAAACAGTTGGAAAAAGAGCTAAATGATTTGCCTGAGGTAGTATCTACCGCTTTTATTTCAGCAGATCAGGCGCTGGAAGAATTTAAAGCACTATCAGGGTTCGGTAGCGCCCTTCAGTACTTGGATGATAATCCATTGCCAGCGGTATTTTTGGTACAACCTGAGACGTCTGGTGCTGCAGGTCTCCAACAGACGCAAGAGCTGGTAAAAGCGATTGGTCAATTGACCGCAGTGGAAGATATTCAGGTCGATATGCTATGGATACAACGATTGGCCATGATGACAGAGGTTAGCAAAAAGTTAGTACTAGCTATGGGTATTGCGCTTAGTATTGGTGTCTTGCTGGTCATTGGTAATACCATCCGCCTGGCGATTCAAAACCGAAGAGAGGAAATTATCGTGGTAAAACTAGTGGGTGGAACAGATGCTTATGTCCGCCGCCCGTTTCTTTACACTGGTTTATTGCTAGGCCTGTTTGGCGGGATTTTAGCATCCATTTTACTGCTGGGAAGCTTTTTGTGGATTGGCCAGTCAGTAGCTGTGCTGGCTAATTTATATCAGAGTCAATTCCAGCTTATGGGCCCCGGATTGACTGGTATTTCGGCTCTTTGCTCACTCGGCGCACTGATTGGACTTATGGGTGCTTGGCTTGCTGTGATGCAGAATCTGCGGGCCATTGAGCCCAGGTAAGGACATTTTGGGCTAAAGTGAAGAAATGTGCGTAAAATAAGATATTGCAGTAAACTTTTTAAGATTTGGATCGACTAAACAATTAATGCTATTATGATCGACCAGCGACTTTAAGAGGAAGTCATGAGTAAAGCTTTACAAACAATGGAATGGATGACCCCCGGCGCTAATCTGAATGCTTACATTCAGGGGACGGGAACTGTGCCTATCTTAACCCTTGATGAGGAAAAGTCCTTAGGGGAAGCTTTGTACTATGAAGATGACTTGGATGCTGCACGAAAGTTAGTCATGTCGCATTTACGCTTTGTTGTGCACATCGCCCGATCATATAACGGATATGGGTTGCCATTGGCTGACCTAATTCAAGAGGGAAATGTTGGTTTAATGAAGGCGGTACGCCGATTTAATCCCGAGAAAGGCGTTAGAGTTGTTTCTTTTGCGGTCCATTGGATTAAAGCTGAAATACATGAATTTATCCTTCGCAACTGGCGCATAGTTAAAATTGCTACGACAAAGTCCCAGCGTAAATTGTTTTTTAACTTACGGAGCGCGAAAAAAGAACTGCAGTGGCTGTCTGCGGACGAAGCAAAAGCAGTGGCAGATGATCTAGGCGTTGATGTTAAAGACGTCATGGAAATGGAAATGCGACTGACATCGCGAGATGCGACATTCGATGCTCCGATTGACGACGACGAGGATAGCAATGTTTATTCCCCATCGTTGTACCTAGAATCGAAGGGCGCCGATCCTGCCGAACAAATAGAAAACGAAAATTTTGAAGGCGACAACAACGTACGTCTAGCGGCAGCTTTTAAGAATCTTGATGAACGCAGTCAAGCCATTCTTCAGCGGCGTTGGTTGGATGATACTAAAGCGACCTTGCATCAACTGGCTGCTGAGTATGATGTGTCTGCTGAGCGGATTCGCCAACTTGAGAAAAACGCTATGAAAAAAGTTCGGTTGTTAATGGAAGGCTAACTCAATAAACGACTACAAGGAGCCGCGCTAATTGATTGTGCGGCTTTTTTATTGCTATGAATAATGTATTTTGGCTTAGATTTGTCGCCCTTAGTGGGGCTCTATCGGTACTGTTAGGGGCCTTTGCGGCTCATGGCCTTGAAGGTCAGTTGTCGGACCGCTACATGGACACCTTCCGAACCGCTGTGTTTTACCAGTTCTTACATACCTTGGCAGTACTGGCTGTAATCAGTTTGCCGGATCAACGTGCCAAGGCTTCATTGTGTTCCTGGGCGGCAATCAGCTTTGCCCTGGGGATTCTGTTGTTTTCAGGCTCGCTCTATCTGCTAGTGCTAGCAGATATTCCTGCCATGGGTATGATTACACCCGTTGGAGGCCTTGCGTTTATTGTTGGTTGGGTACTATTGTTTTTTGCAGCGAGGCGCGATCAATAGATGGATATTCGGCCGGAGTATAGAGAAAAATCAATTCGTAGCTATGTCGTCCGAGCAGGTCGTATGACCGAAGCGCAGCGGAATGCGTTCGATGTTAGTTGGCCGATATATGGTTTAAAATTAGCCGATGGCGCCATTAATACAGATGCTGTTTTTGGCCGCACCGGGCCAAAAGTTCTTGAGATTGGTTTTGGTATGGGAACTTCGTTGATTGAGATGGCGTTGGCTAACCCCGACACAGACTTTATTGGTATAGAGGTCCATCCTCCAGGTGTTGGAACCTTAATGAATAGTGCGCGTCTTGAGAGTTTATCTAATTTACGCGTTTACTTAGCCGATGCCAACGATGTGTTAGACGAATGTTTTGATACACAAAGTATTGATCGATTACAGCTTTACTTTCCAGATCCATGGCATAAGAAAAAGCACAATAAACGACGAATTGTGCAGTCCACATTTGTCCAGCAGGTCAGGACAAAGCTGCGTCCTGGTGGAATATTACATATGGCGACGGACTGGCAGCATTATGCTGAGCAAATGATGGAAACCTTAAGTGAAGCAGAGGGGTTCGAGAATTGTGCAGGTGCTGGGCAGTATTCTGAGAGACCTAGTTATCGGCCGATCACTAAATTTGAAAAACGTGGTGAACGGTTAGGCCATGGGATTTGGGATTTGGTATTTAAAAAAACCGACTAAACGCTATCTGTCATTGATTAAGTGTGCATTGCTAAGGTGATTGCCGCCTTGAAAATGGCTTCAATAGACAGGATTTGAACAACTAGTTGATACTAGTTTAGAAATGCCCTAAATTAACCAACATTGATAAACATAAGACTACTTTATAAAGGAAATATAATGAATTTAGTAAAATTTTTACCCCTTACTGCGCTGCTGCTTTTAACGGCCTGTGACACTGCCGAGAATACCGAGACTGCCTCAGAGCCGATGAATCAATCAACGGCAGTAGAGTTGACTAGCCAGGCACAAAAAATTAGTTATCTGATGGGCTTGGATAATGGTAATAATATAAAGAGCATGGACATCGAATTTGATGCTGCCGCGTTCCAAGATGGGATTGAAACTGCTTTGAGAGGTGATAAGCCGAGTTTGAGTGATGAGCAAATTGCCGAGGTCATCAAGAACTTTGAGACCGAGATGAAAGCAAAGCAAGAGATCATGGAAGCGGAGCAGCAAGAATCAGTGTCTGCTCAATCGGACAGTAACGCAGCCGAGGCGCTAGCATTTCTGGCGGCTAATGGCACTAAAGAGGGCGTGGTCACCACGGACACTGGCTTACAGTATCGCGTACTCATTGAGGGGAACGGCGCGCAACCATCGGTTGAAAGTACTGTTGAAGTTCATTATGCCGGTCGATTACTGGATGGTACCGAATTTGATAGCTCGGTAAAGCGTGGTGTGCCGGCTCAATTTGGCGTTACTCAAGTGATTGCTGGTTGGACTGAAGCCTTGCAGCTTATGCCTGAGGGTTCTAAGTGGGAGCTATATATTCCTGCTGATCTTGCCTATGGACCCGGTGGATCTGGCCCTATAGGACCTAACTCATTGTTAATCTTTGAAGTTGAATTACTACAGGCGAACATTGATAGCGAATAGTGCAGTTACACTATGGATAGTTGTAAAAAAGCCCCGCTGGTCGGGGCTTTTTTACGATTAATAATCAATACTATTTAACTGGGCGCGGTTTCTTCAAGTAGTTTGGACACGTGAGAACTGTGCAATACATCGATCAAGTTATCTTCAAGCGCAAAGCGCTTTGCAAATGCCTCACCGAGACTGGCGAGGTCAATAATGAGCGCATCTAAATCCTGCGAGCTTAAATATTTATCATTAAAATCTAGAACATGCTCTGTTGTTATTTGAATTTTTTCAAGTAAATTGGGTTCTTTGTCTAATCCAGATACATCCTTAAAAAGCTCTCCTTCTTGGTGTAGTTGGTCAAATATTTCGAAGTGGCCAACGGATACGTAATCCACCATAAGCTCACAGAACGCTTGGATCTGTTCGATATGTTGCATGGCATTATCACTAATATCGATTATTTCGGTCAGATCACAGTATTGGGCGAGTAATTCACGACGCTCTTCGAGCCATCGCTCAATAATTGTGCTGACATTACTCCAGTGAGAGTGTAGTTTTTGATTATCCTTATCCTTATCCTTAACCATTACCTTTGTACCTGGGTATTTAACAATTACCTAAGTGTACCTCTTTTTGCATAAAAGCATAATCATTCATGGACCAAAAGCGTGCATAAGAGGAATGAGGAAGAGAGTCGTCCAAATACCGTTTAGACCCATACCAATAGTTGAAAAGGCCCCGCATCGAGGACTTTTCTCGAAGGCCTTAAGTGTTCCAATGGCATGTGCAGAAACGCCCAATATGAGACCTTGCCAGCGTTCATCCTGCAAATTAAAAAACGTAAAAATAGGCTCTGCGACAATGATCCCGATGATTCCTGTAAACAGCACCAGAACAGTAATGAGCGTGATTAGGCCGCCTAATTGTTCAGTGATAATCATTGCAATTGGAGTGGTGACTGATTTCGCCACCAATGAGAGGATAGCTGTGGGCTCTAACATAAACCAGTTGCCAATCACTAAAACACTCCCCGCAGCAAATAAACCGCCAATGAGCACCGTTAACAGGATGACTGGCCACAGCGAAGAGAGATTTTTTATTTGTAGCGACAAAGGAACGGCTAAGGCGACGGTTGCAGCGCCGAGTAGCCAATTTAGTACGCCATTTGCGGCGTAATAATCCACATAATCGATGTTTAACAAATATAACGCCAGACCTATAAGAGGGGTACTTATTAGCAAGGGATGACTCAATGGGTGCTTACCACAGCGCCGATAGACAAAAACACCAACACCAAAACCAAGGATAGAAAATAGTATTAACCAGGAGCTCTCAGTTATTTGCTGCCATTGTTGCATTATCAGCTCAGGCATCCTTGTGTCCTTTGGTCGATATGATTAGCAGAGTCATTACGACGATGGTCAGCGGAGTACTAATAATGATCGCAAGTAAAAGCATGGGCAGTTGCACATTAATCTGGGCGCTGAGAAAAAACGCGCCGACACAGGCTGGGATAAATAGTAGCGAAAGGTTTTTAATCAGATGACTGCTAGTCGGTTGAATGAAATTCGCAAGTTGGCTTGGGACCATAAGAACGACTAGCAGTAAGAGCATTCCTAACAGTGGGCCAGGAATAATAACACCGGTCCATAGCACCAGTAATTCTCCCAACCACTGAAAGGCAACGAGGCCTAATAGCCCGCAAACGATTCTCAGTGCTTGCGCAATAATTGGAAGAGTCCTATGCCCGCGAGTACGATAAAAACGAAGAGTACCCAGCCTGGCATGCTCACACCAAAAAGCTCCCACTGTACTTTCGCACAATTGCCATCCCCACGAATTAGCATGGTAATGACCTCGGACGCTGGAAAAACATCCATCAAATAGTCTACTGGGGGTCCGCAGGCGGGTATCGAGTCTTCAGGAAGATTTTGCAACCACAGCTGTTTGACTGAGAAAAACCCGCCGCTAATGGACGCAGCAATACCAAGTCCAGAGTAGATTTTCTGCCCGCGACCTAGGGGGTTATGCAGTGCCGCGATTAAAAATATTATCCCAACAATAGCAACAAACACGCGCTGGGTAATACACAGGTAACACGGCTCAAGGCCGAGATGCTGTTGAAAATAAACAACGGCTATTATTAGTGCGCCGGCACAACCAACCGCTCCTAAAAGGTTTACTACTCTGTAGGTTAGATAACTCAATGATGACTCCATTTATCCTTAACTTAGGCTCTCTTATAGGGCATGGCTAGCGATAATAGTCAGCCAAAAAATCGTCAAACGAAAGTCTGTCATGTGCCTCTATATCCGCCTGCTTTTGTAACGATTTTTCAGCTAAATCTTTATACTTATGCATAGTATCTACGTTGGGTGGATTGGCCTGAAAATAGTCTCTGTGCTCACAGGCTTTACGCATGGCCATGGCATAGTAGGTTTCATCATTCTCATGCATTTCTGCCAGCAACTTGGCTGCGGGTGTTGAACTATCATCATGGATGCGCACTACCATCACATCTAAAGCTTGAGTATAGCTGTCAGTTTGGTTGGCATTATCTAAAAGTATTGCCACCGGACGCATGTCATCAAGTAACGTTTGTCCCCATTCTCTTAGCGGCACCTCTTCCTTGCCTCGTAGCAACGTCAATTTTGGATCGCGGCCAGAGTAAACGGTACGATCAATATTTTCAGGGATGCAGGCATATTCTTCAGTATCAGTCGGAGGGCTGTCTTGTAGTAAACAAAACAGTAGAAAAGTATCTAAGAAGCAGATTGTTTCTTCATCGATTCCACAGGGTAACAGTGGGTTGAGATCAACACAGCGCACTTCAATGTACTCTACGCCACGTTCGATAAGAGCATGTGCCGGGGTTTCACCAGAGGCGGCAGTCCGTTTCGGTCGAATTGTACTGTAGAACTCATTCTCAATTTGTAAGAGATTAGTACTAAGTTGCTGATACTTGCCTTCACTATCTTTTAAACCGATCGCATCATAGGGTGGATAACTCTGTGAGAGAGCCTTGTTCAGCGTGGTGGTGTATTGAGGTAGATCGTTGTAGCAAACAACTAATGAGCTCTGAGCATCACTTTGGTAGCCTAAATCACCCATTCGCAGTGAGGTCGCATGCGGTTGATATAAGCTATGTGTATCACTACCAACGGGGGCCAAACGGTGATCGTTATCACCGACAAAGCTTCGACAGATTGCAGGCGCGGCGCCCAACAAATAGAGAAGTAGCCAAGAATAACGTCGAAAATTCCTAATCAGGCTAAAGTAACCATCAGACTTGAAATCTTGCAATGATTGCTGGTTGCCGGCGCTAGCTTGTAAGTCTTCCCACAGAGAATCTGGCACTGAAAAATTATAGTGGATACCCGCGATGGTCTGCATTAAGCGGCCGTATCGATTTCCAAGTCCACGCCTGTAGATGTTTTTCATTTTCCCAACATTGGAGCTGCCATATTCTCCAATCGGGATACTGCTATCTGATCCGAGTTGGCAGGGCATACTGTTGACCCACAGTAACTCATCACCAATGTTTTGGTAGGTAACGCGGTGAATCTCTTCTAATTGACTCATTACGGTGTCAATCGACGAGGAAGGCGCAGTAATAAACTCTAACAGAGACTCAGAAAAATCTGTGGTTATGTTGGGATGAGTCAGTGCAGATCCTAGCGTTTTAGGATGCGGTGTATTAGCAAGATGTCCACTCACCTCCACTCTTAGACTTTCTTTTTCAATACCCCGGGCTATGCCGGTTAATCGATCTGCTTTTGTAGGGTTGCTGAACAAGTCTAGCTTAACATTTAAAGACAAAATAGAATCCTGTTTAGGCTGCGCTAGACTGATTTTCATCAGTAGCGGTTTGTTCAGTATTAAGAGCCTCTAGCAGGACCACAGGTCGCCCCTTTGGATCTGCTGCGCACTCAACGATGTCAGCTCTTAAGCTAATATCTTTCGCGTTTAACTCAATCAGTTGGTTCAAAGCTATATCTCTGTGAGGAGTATAAAAAAGGCCACTGGATTCACTATTATGAGTCCACTCTAAGTGCTTATCCAGCGTAGCCATATCCTGACTTTGTATGATGTAAATTTTCATGCACTTCCCGTGACAGAACCGTTGATTTCGGGCACAGTGTAACCTATACAGATGTTGGATAAAAAGGGAAATAACATGACTAAACAAGCGTTAGTCCCCGTTGCCGATGGCAGCGAAGAAATGGAAGCGGTAACCATAATAGACGTATTGCGACGAGCGGGAGTCGCAGTCACTGTGGCATCGGTAAGTGACTCTAAAGATCTCAAGATTACGGCATCTCGAGGGACCCGTATCGTCGCTGATTGTAGTATTCATGACTGCGCAGGCAAGGCCTGGGATTTGATTGCCCTTCCAGGAGGTGTCCCCGGATCACAGCATCTGGCTGAAAGTGCTGTGCTTGATCAATTATTGCAAACACACGTCAAAGAGTTACGATTATTGGGTGCCATCTGCGCGGCGCCGGCGGTAGTCCTTGGTGAAAAGGGCCTATTGGCAGATAAGACAGCGACCTGCCATCCGCAGTTTTATCAGAGTATGAAAGCAAAAGAGGTAGACACTGAGTCTCGCGTAGTGGTTGATGGAAATTGTGTAACCAGTCAGGGCCCAGGCACTGCCATTGATTTTGCTTTGGAGCTAGTTGAGCAACTCTGTGGTGTGGTTAAGCGCGAGGAAGTGGCATCGCCGTTGGTACTGACTACATCGCCCACCGCGTATTATTAACCGGCTAGTTCGTGCGTAAGTCCTTGTCTGAGGAATCGCCCGTAATTTTCTGCTTAAGCGTAGCGCCAGCCATATAGAGACAGGGTACAAATAGCAGTGTTACGGCGGTCGCAAATAGCACACCGAAAGACAATGAAGCAACCATGGGGATCAAAAACTGTGCCTGCAGGCTAGTCTCCATAAGGATTGGCGTAAGACCGATAAAGGTTGTGATCGAGGTTAAGATAATGGGCCTAAACCGGTCTACGCTGGCTCTAACAAGCGCGTCATAGAGATCCTCGCCTCCTTCTCGCAGCTGAATAATTCGGTCAATGAGAACCAAATTGTCATTGACGACCACGCCAGAGACTGCAAGCACGCCGACCAATGACAGCAAGCTAAAGTCCAAACCCATGAGGAGGTGCCCAAAAATAGCCCCCATAATGCCAAAGGGAATGGCAGACAAAACGCCAATGGGTTTTAGGTAGGATTTAAATTCGATAGCCATCAAAGAATAAATCAACAGAATTGCCAGGCCAAAGAGCTTAAGTCCGGTACTGTTAAACTCCTCTTGGTCTTCAAGCTGACCATCTTTTTTAACGGATACTTCGGGAAATAGTTCGCGCATCTCTGTGGCGACATCGCCATATATAACTTCGGCTATCTCGCTCACGGTTAGCTTTCCCGTAGAGGGTAGGGCAGTAATACGGATGCTGCGCTCGCGATCAGTACGCTTAATCCGCGAATATCCAGGGACATAATTCGCTTCAGCAACCGAGTAGAACGGCACTTCTGCGCCACCTGCAGTGCGGATACGCATATCTTCCAAGGTCGCAACCTGAGATCGTGCATCTTTTGGGTAGCGAACCATGACTCGGACGTCATCTCGTTCCCGAGGTATGCGCTGAGCCTCGGCACCATAAAATCCTTGGCGCACCTGAGTGGCCACCTGAGACAGGCTCACTCCAAGACTATCCGCGTTGGGTAATAAACTAATATCAATGTCGGCGCGACCAGAATGCAGATCGTCACGAATATTTTTAGTACCAGGAAGTCGGCCTAACTGTTCTTTGATAAACGCTGCGGCCCCTGCCAGCTCATCAACATTGGATGAGGTGAGTGAAATGGAGAACATCGACGATGGTGGCCCAAGAGTAGTATCTAGGGTGACCTTTTTGGCTTCAGGAACTGGACCCATAGCCGCCTGCCACCGTTCTCCTACGAGTTTCGGATCTATCTGCCCACTAACCTCGGGAGTGAGCTCAATCAGCAGGCGAATAGTGTCACCCCACATGAACGAGAGTTGATTGGCAATTAAGCGGTCTGTCACGATACTTTCCTGAACAACCGCATCGTTAGCGAGCTGATTAGCGGCGCTCTCTGCGCGCTTCATGATTTCCAGCTTCGCTTCTTTTGAGTGACCGTCGGGCATGTTTAAGCGCATGGAAATAAAGTCCGATGCCACATTTGGCATTTGTACTTGTTTGACGTAGCCCGCTCCAACCAAGGTTAGCGACAGGGTTAATGCCAAGAAGAACAAGGTTAGTGTTAGGTAGTGCCAGTGCAGTGCTTTTTCTAATAGGGGACGAAATACATTTTTAGCAAAACGAGTTAGACCGTTGGCGCATGCCATTCGAACTTTTAATAATTGGGTACCAAACTGCGATGTTGGTGGCTTACTAGGTTTCATTTGAGCAAGGTGAGAGGGCAGTATCCAAAGAGATTCAATCAGCGAAAAGCTTAGCGCTACGATGGTTATCGCCGGTATCGCCCAGAGAAACTTTGCCCATAACCCAGGGAGAAAAAATATTGGCGAGAAAAAAATCATGGTGCTGAGCACTGCTAAGAATACTGGCTTGGCGACTGCTTGGGTGCCTGCTCGTGCTGCTGAGAGAGGGTCAAGCCCTTCTTCTTGATGCCTAAATACGCTTTCTCCGACAATAATTGCATCGTCCACAATAATACCCAAAATGAGTAGAAACGAGAACATCGATAGCATGTTTAGGGTCAGACCGACCCCAGGTAGAATCCATAACGCGCCCATATAGGCCACGGCAATACCCAATGCCACCCAAAAGGCTAATTGAGGGCTTAAAAATAGCATCAGTACAATAAACACTAACACTAGACCCCCTAGTGCATTTTTGGTTAGCAATGATAAGCGGCCTTCAAAGAGCACCGAGTAGTCTCTCCAAGTATCCATTTCCAGCTCATCGGGTAAAAATAACGCACCACTGGCGACATAGTCTTTGACGGCTTTGGTTGTGGCCATCACATCTGGATCTTCGCCCACACTGATAGCCAAAAATATCGCTTTTTTACCATTGAATCGGGTAACGGCATTGCGCTCTTCAAAGGTGTCTTTGACCGTGGCTAAATCACCGATGATGACCTGAGTGCCGTCATTACCGCTGGTGACCGCTATGCGTTTAAAGTCGTCTTCATAGTAGGCTTGCCCTCGAGTTTGAACTTGAATATCGCCGCTGTCGGCACGAATGGTTCCAGCGGGTAAGTTAATAGAAGTACGGCGCACTGCACTGACGACGTCATCAAAAGAGATACCGTAGCGGCGCATATCGATTTCAGAAAGCTCGATGTCAACTTGCGGCTGACGAACCCCCCAGACCTCGACAAAATCCACGCCACGCATACCGGCAAGGTCGTCACGAATACGTTCGCCATATTCTTTAAGAACACGTTCATCGGCGTCGCCAAATAAGGCAATTCTTATGACTTCTTCACGAACGACAACCTCGGTCACAATAGGCCTTTCGGCATCTTTTGGGAAGGTGATAATAGCGTCGACTCTGCTCTTTATATCATTGAGCATTTTGGTCATTTCATAGTCGGTATCTACCTCAACTGTTACAGAGCCACGTCCTTTACGGGCTTCAGAGGACAGACTTTTAATACCCTCCAAATTATAAATAGCCTCCTCAATACGCACGACTATCTGTTCTTCAACTTCCTTTGGGCCGGCGCCCGGATAAGGCATGTTGACGGTAATATAATTAACAGAAGTTGATGGGAAGACCTCTTTACCAATACCGTAGGCACCAAAGAAACCACCGATGACAATCAACAGCATCAGTAGGTTTGCAGCTACTGGATTGTTAACGAACCATCTAATAGATGCATTCAAAGGATCGCTTCCTCATTGACGGATTGATTTTTGACCAACCCTTGTTCTTTGGGTACTACCTTCATACCAGCGATTGCCAAGGGAATGCGGGTAGAAACGATTCGTGTCCCGGGGGTAATGCCAATCGCTGTTACGTTATTTGTGCCGGTCTGAACTACGGAGATTGTTTGATAGTTAACCTGGTCAAGTTCATTCAGCACCAGAATTTGGTCGCCTTGATACACCGCGTCCTTGGGAAGGGTTATAGCGTTGGTAATGGTTTTTCCAGAAATTTCCGCCTGTACGAAAAGCCCTATATTTAAAGGAGGGCGATTAACCGAGCTATCCGCTTTAAATGGATTTTGCACTTCCGCCACGGCATAAGTCATTCTACTTTCAATATCAATTGAGGCATCAGTGCGCACAATAGTACCTTGCCATTCATAGGTCTGTTCTCCGACACTATTACGCAATATAACACTGGGGAAATTCGCCTTTTGGTTATTCTGGTAATTGGTTGGAAGCTCAATCAATGAGGCCTGTCTGTCAGAGAGAGGCAGGCGCACTTCCACCACATTGGTGCTATAAACCTTGGCGATTCGAGCCCCTGGATTCACATACTGCCCAAGATCAGCATAGATTTCACGAATGCGCCCAGGAAAAGGCGCACTAATGGCTGTCCGTCCAAGATCTAACTTGGCTTTCTTTAGATCAGCTTGCGCAGACTCTAATGCAGCTTCGGCAGAGTTCAACTGTGGCTGCCTGAGAAATAGTGCATTGGCAGTATTGTCTCCAAGCTCTCGCCATTCACGCTTAGCTTGGCGCGAACGACCCTGCTCTAGAGCAACTTGTTCTTGCGCCTTGGCAACTTGCGCCTTGGCGCGGGTGACAGAAAACTCATAGTCTTCAGGTTCGATCTGCAGCAGTTTTTCGTCGGCATTAAAGAATCCACCATTCGCATACTGCGCCGCAACGGCCACAACACGGCCAGCAACCTGCGAAACTAGATCTATTTCTCGTTTGGGAGCAACTGTCCCTTGGCTCAATACGGTCACGGTAAGAGGGGCAGGAACAACAATTAGAACGTCCACTGGAAGCAATGGTCGGCTCGTTCGGGGCTCTCTCTGAGGCTTTGATTTGAGCATGGCGAGAGAAACAATCATTAGCAGACCAAGGCCTAAGACAATGAGTGTTACGATTCCTTTACGGCTGAGCAACGGCATTTCATTTAAACCTTTTTATCGGTCGTACCCTGGCAAAAATAAAGCTCGATTGCGGCACGCATACAAAAATTATCATTCAGTAAAGAGCCCTAACGCTTTAAAAACTAAAGCGTTGACGCCCTCACTGGATTAGTATTTTTAATGAAAAGCTACTGTGCTGATACGTAAAATAGCTTTCATGAGATTACATTAGCTTGTTTGTGTGTCTTTGTGATCGTCTTGCTCAGAAAGATCATTAAATACGTCTTTATCTAACAGTCCTTCGCTATTGGCGACTACAGCGGTCACCATGCCGTCACCGGATACATTGACGACAGTTCGCATCATATCTAGTAGGCGATCAACACCGATAATCAAGCCAATGCCCTCGACAGGTAAGCCAACTTGCTGCAAGACCATGGCTAAAGTAATTAACCCTACGCCCGGTACCCCAGCAGTGCCGATGGATGCTAATGTGGCGGTAGCAACAACGGCTAGGTACTCGCCCATTGTCAAATCAAGGCCATAGGCCTGAGCAATAAAGACGGTCGCAATACCTTGCATAATTGCGGTGCCATCCATGTTTACTGTCGCTCCTAAGGGAATAGTGAACGAAGCAATTGAATTGTGCGCGCCGACTCTTGTTCGAGCTACATTTAGAGTGATTGGCATCGTTGCATTACTCGATGAGGTGCTAAAAGCGAATAATAATGCTGGGCGCATGTTTTTAAATAGAGTCAGTGGATTTAAGCGGGTAAGTAGAGCAAATATACTGGTATACACAACGCTGGCATGGAGAAATAGAACGAATACTATCGTGCCAAAGTACAGCGCCAGATTAATAATGGCTGAGAACCCTTGGCTGGTAAATAATTTCGCCAACAGGCAAAATACCCCATAAGGCGCAAGATTCATCAAAATAGACACCATTCTCATAATGACATCACTAATCATCTGACAGCCGCGCAAAACGGTTTTTCCAGAATCACCCGCCTGCAATATAGCAACACCAACCAAAATGGCGAACACTATAACTTGCAACATATTACCCTCTACCATTGCCTGAAATGGGTTAGAGGGGAAAATTCCAATAAAGACTTCTTTAAACGATGGAGCGGGTTTGGCAATATAGTTAGCCGCCTCAGAGGTATTGATGCCTACGCCAGGGTCGACGATATTGGCGATGATCAGAGCGAGACTTACTGCAATTGCCGTTGTCACTAAGTAAAGGCCGATGGTTTTAAGGGCTACCTGACCCATCTTGACATCCTCGCCCATCGAGGCTGAACCGCACACCAAAGAGAAAAACACCAGAGGTACTACTAACAGCTTTAAAGAAATGACGAAAATCTGACCTATCACATCAAAAACATTGTTTACAAACCAAGCAATAAGAGGTGTTTTTTCAGGATCAGCACCACCTAGTGCATTCAGTACTAAACCCAGAATAATGCCAAGTACCATTCCTGATAGAATTTTCGATGAAAGTTGCATGTGCGCTTAGAGCTCCTTTTTAGCGATTAGATAATAAGTTAAAACGGCTGGAAGACCAGAGTTTAAATCTTGAGAAAAATTCAGGGATGCGTACAAAAATAATGCCGACAACCAGGACGTTCATTACCGCTACAGTAATGAAAAACGACATTATACTCCAGCCTAAAATACTGAGGAAAAAAATACCCAATAGGCTGCCGCCAACCATATAGGCGGCATTCATAATGGCGTTGACGGAAAGAACACGTGCACGATTATTAGCCGCAGTTCGCTGCTGGACCATAGAATTGAGAGGCACGATAAAGAAACCACCAAACATACCAATCAAGACTAAATCGATTAGTATATGTGGTCCACCATCGAGGCCTAAAAATTGCATCGGCATTACTGCGCTTAGAGAACCATGCGTCTCCTGATAGGCAATTGACGCAAAGCTTAGATCAAAGGCAAAAATACTCAGACCAATCGCTCCCAAGGGGACAATACCTGGTTCTATAACACCTCGAGATAGCCTATTACACAACAGCGAACCCAGCGCAACGCCAACAATGAATGCGCCCAGTAAAATTGAGATTAACCGGGGGTGACCATTAAGGACGGTCACTGTGAAGTTTGGTACCTGGGTCAAAAAGCAACCACCGTAGAGCCAAAACCAAGAGATCGCTAAAATACAGTGAAACACCGTGCGATTCTCCCGTGCCATACGGAAGTTACCGGCTGTTTCGGCAAAGGGGTTTAGGCTAAGCTTTTGCTTAGGATTTTCAGAGGGGGCTTCTGGGATCTCGCGACTGCACAGCCATCCAATAATAGAGACTAAGACAATAGCCCCACTTAACAGAGTAATGCCATTCTCAAGCGTGACCATCCATCCGCCAATCAAAGTGCCCAGCAAAATGGACCCAAAGGTTCCCATGCTGATCTGTGCATTCCCAGCTAATAACTCATCGCTATTGAGGTGTTGTGGAATGAGAGAATATTTTGCAGGGCCAAAAAAAGCCGATTGGGTGCCCAGCAAGAATAAGATTAACAGCATAAAGTTGAGGTTTTGGGTCATCAGAGCATAGCTGCCTGCGAGCATAATCAAAATTTCGGCAAGCTTAACTCTGCGCATTAACATTGCCTTGTCATAGGTATCAGCTAACTGACCGGCGGTGGTAGAGAAAAGGAAAAACGGGAGGATGAACAGGCCAACCGCAAAATTAGTGGTGAAGTTAGTGCTAGCCTCCGACCCTGCAACGGCTGAGCTAACCACAATGACTAAGAGAGCATTTTTGAACAAGTTGTCATTCAGCGCGCCAAGAAACTGTGTGACAAAAAAGGGTAAGAACCTTCGTTGCGTAAATAAATGAAACTGACTCTTAGGTTGATTAGATTGTTCCATTAAGTTCTCGCTATTTAGCGGGTTAAGATACACCTAAAACACTGTCAATAGGCACAAGGTTCGTTGCTTATATCGAAACCTTTTTATCCCAGGGCCGCCAGCAACATCTGCTAAACCATCGCTTGATACTACCACTTTAACACTTTACGTTTATGTATTTAAATTGCGGCTAAGGACCGTAGTTTTACGACTCCCAGTTTCTCGACGTTCTAGGTCTAAAAAACAGTCAATTTCGACAAATCCAGCTTTTCGCATCATTCCCGCAGAGGCAATATTTTGTTCATGCCGTTCTATCATAAGTTCATTAGCGCCGCTAGCTTTGGACGTAGCCGCGATATGGTTCAGTAGCTTACTACCAATACCTTGGCCACCCCATTCTGTATGTACCGTGACTTCGGCGACATAGACCGCTGCGTTTTCTGCAACATAGGGCTCAAACAGCGTTGGAATATCGCCCGGTTTGCTATAAACAGCAATACCCACGGGATGGCCGCCATCAATGGCCACTAGACAGTAATCGGTACCCTTATAAAGACGCTGAAATTGTTCGTCTATTCCATCCTCAGGTAGGTAGTTCCATTGATTAGCGCCATGGGTTGTTAAGAAGTTTTTTAGGGCTTCTAGCTCATGGGCCTCAGCATTACGTAGTTCAACCATTGCGTATTAACCGTGTCATTTTTTTGTCTCGCGCTGCCTAGTGTCAGCAATACGATCGAGCTTCTGTTGGATTAAAGCCTCGCGTTTAGCCGCATATTTTTTCTCATGCTGAGAGATTAGTCGCCACAAAATAACGGCGATGAGCAGACCCAAAAGCATTCCAAAGACCCAATTCATAAGGCGCATACTCTTTAAAGTTAAGTCGTTAGATCAGTATGGCGGCGGTTTTGACTTGTGCAAAAACCTTATCACCTGGCTTTAGCTGCAGATCGTCTACCGATTTACAGCTAATCTTGCAGAGTAGAACCGTACCATCGGCGATCAATCGAACAGTCATCTGAGCATTATTTTCTTTTACCATCTGATCGATAGTCACCGGAATTATATTGAGAATACTAGTATTGATTTGTTGTTTAAGGGTAATACTTACATCCCTGGCGAGGACCTGTAGGCGGACATTAGCGTTTAATGGCAATGGCTTGGAGGCTACTGAAAATTGACCACCCGAAAAGACCAAGGTTGCCAAGCCATATTTTTCATCATAACTAGACATCAAGGCTTCAATAATACTTTCAGCATTTGCCTGACGAGCCAGCGGCAGATCCAGCGCGGTAAATAGCTCACTAATGGGTCCGCAGGCTTTTAGCTCACCCGTATCAAGCAACAGACAATGATTAGCTAGACGAGCGACCTCATTACGTGAGTGGCTGACATAGAGCACTGGAATATCTAACGTTTTGTAAACAGATTCAAGGTACGGCAATATTGCGGCTTTTTGTTCATCTCCTAAGGCTGCCAAAGGCTCGTCCAGTAACAACATTGAGGGGTTTGTGGCTAATGCCCGGGCAATGGCCACCCGCTGTTGTTCACCACCGGACAACTGCCATGGCATACGCTCAAGCAGGTGTTCAATACCTAACAGATCTAAGGCTTGCTGCAGACCATCCTGAGATGTCGGACTCTTTGAACGTTTTAGACCGTAGTTAATATTAGCCGCTACGGTGAGATGTGAAAATAGGCTGGGTTCTTGGAAGACATAACCGACTTTACGCTGGTGCGTGGGTAGGAAGGTTTTATTATCTTGCCACAAAATGTCACCCACTTTGAGGTAACCATCTTCAGTATATTCTAACCCTGCAATGGCTCGTAATAGGGTTGTTTTGCCGCTACCGGAAGGTCCAAAAATAGCGGTCACGCCGTTTTCTGGAATGACCGTATCTATGTTGAGGGTAAACGCATCACGTTGGATATTAAAGCGCAGCGCTATGCTCATGGCTGGGCCACCGTGTAGCGGCGGTTAGCGCCATACACAACGACTAACAATAGAAATGAGAGTAGCAAAAGGCTGCCAGCCAGCCAGTGTGCTTGGCCATACTCGAGAGCCTCTACATGATCATAAATAGCAATGGAGGCCACTTGCGTACTCCCGGGAATATTGCCGCCAATCATCAGTACCACACCGAACTCGCCTAGAGTGTGAGCAAAACCCAAAACGCTTGCTGTTATGAAGCCCGGCTTAGCCATGGGTACAACAATAGTGAAAAAACGATCTAGTGGCGATGCTCGAAGTGTTGCTGCGACTTCTAAAGGCCGGCTGCCAATAGACGTAAACGCGTTTTGCAGAGGTTGTACAACAAAAGGCATGGAATAAAAGACTGAGCCAATCACTAGTCCAGTAAACGTAAACGCCAATGGAGCGCCGCCAAGGAGGTTAACCAACCCTCCGATAGGGCCATTAGGGCCCAGTGAAATCAATAAATAAAAGCCCAGCACGGTGGGCGGTAGAATAAGGGGTAGGGCAATAATCGCTTCAATAATAAATTTAAAACGCCACTGACTGCGTGACAGCCACCATGCGATAGGAGTGCCTATGATCAATAAGACGAGAGTACTCACTGATGCTAACTTTATAGTCACCCATAGTGCGGTCAAATCTTGTTCGCTAAGTATCACGGTACATCATACCCATAGTCTTGAATTATTTGGCGCGCTAAAGATCCCTCTAAAAATGCCATTAAATCTTTTCCGGCTTGTTTGTCCGTTAATAATACGGCCTGTTGATCAATCGGGCTATACAGTGATTCGGGCGGCACCCAAAATGATCCTTGCAACGACCGAACAGGATTAATTACCTGGGAGTAAGCCACAAACCCCAGCCCAGCATTGCCGCTGTGCACAAATTGAAAGGTTTGCGCGATATTCTCTCCTCGCACTAGCTTGGGTTGTAGCCTTGGCCATACATCAAGCTTTATCATAACTTGCTGTGCTGCCAACCCATAAGGGGATAATTTTGGGTTGGCCACCGCCAAGTGGCGAAAGTCTTTACCCATCAGCAGGGTGTTTTTAATGTCATCGATTCCAGATTTCGAGGTCCACAGAATTAACTTCCCCCTGGCATAGGTCATACGGCTATCTGTCTGAGCAAGGCCTTGCGTCTCTAAAAGCCGCGGACGCTCAATATCGGCAGCCATAAATACATCGAAAGGCGCGCCGTTTTTTATTTGCGCATAATGTTTGCCGGTAGAGCCAAACGAAAGTACGACATGATGAGCCGTTGTCTTTTCAAACTCCATCGTGAGGGCTTTCATTGCAGTGGCAAAATTGCTGGCCACGGCCACTCTAACTTGATCGGCAGATACGTTTGTGCCAGCGCTCCACAGAGTCAATATAAAGGATAAATTAATGGCTAGTTGTTTGATGGCAACGGCATCCGAATAATGAGTGTGCGTATCTCTATGCTACTGCTTGGAATCTGAGGCCGCAAGCGATGTGTTTCGACCGCGGCGAGATAGGGTTTAACCAAACAGCCAACTATGCATTAAGCGCCCAGGCGTCAGTGTGAAACTACCTGCCACCAGAAGAGCGCCCACATATAAACCAATCATTTTGCGTCTATGTACCCCGATATTGCCAGAACGAATCGCCGTATAGGCGGTGGGTACTGTGTATATAACAAATAGACTTAGCAGATGGATGTAACCAAAATGATTTAGAAACAGAGGGCCGATAACGGCTTCCATAAAAAGTGTAACGATGGAGGTAAATAGCATTAGCACCATATAAATTTTACCCAGCAGCCTGTGGGCGGGTGTTCCTTTACGATTCAGTAGCAGATAAGTACCGATGACGAAGGCTGGTGCTAAAGTGCCAAGATGAAGATAGGTTAATTGCATGTAGGTCATCACAAGCTCCTTTACGTCAGTCTACTATTGGACTGCGTTGTTGCCACTCGATGCTCGGCTTCCCCAGGGAGAGGGTGACTCAAACGTTAATATATACAGGCTCTCTACTTTGTCTCTAGCCCAGGGCGTTCTGCGTAAAAACTTTAAGGATGACTTAACGGAAGGGTTACTCTTAAAGCAGTTAATATTGATACGCTGGGCAAGGCCATCCCAACCAAAATGATCAACGAGGGTAGATACCACCATTTCTAGGGTAATTCCGTGCAATGGATTATTAGGTTGTTTTTCAGCCATTAGAGCCCTCGCTGTTATCGATTAATAACGAGCCTAGGAAGTTTTCATAATGTACTCGTACTTCATTAGGGGCTTCCACTTGCGGGTAGTGACCGATCAAAGGGAGTTCCGCGAGATAGTCTAATCGGCAATTCAGTGCTTTGTAGCGAGCTACCATATGGGCACCGGATACAGGATCCACTGAGCCATTAATTACCGCCACTGGAATAGTCGATTGTTGCATAGCGGCCACCCAGCGCTCTCGGTGTTCAAGTCGGTCACGTATATAGGTAATAGCATTATGGAAAACATGTTTTCCATCGTTGACGTTAATTAACCACCAAAAATCTTCTAATTTTTGGTTTGAGGGTTTAGTTTGTAGGCCAAACACTGAGCTAAAGTTACGCCCAAACTTTGCAAACCCCGTTAAAACATTCAAATATCGCCCCAGCGGGCTCAAGAGTAATTTTTGTGTGAGTAGCGCTCGGTGTGTTTCGGGAAACAACCCGCCGTTAAGAAAGCAGCAAGACAGCCATATTCCTGCGCCAGCACCCTCTAGCTGCCGCGCCAATAATTCCTGCGCTACCGTATCGCCATAGTCATGGGCTAGTAAATGAAAGCTTTTGAGCCCCTTTATTTCAACTAAGGCTTCAACAATGTCGGCCTGGCCGTGAATGGTATAAGTACGACTATTAGGCTTATCTGAGAAGCCAAAGCCCAACATGTCCAAGGCTATTAAACGATAGTTTTTTACCAGCTCACTCCAAATGGGCTGCCAATCCCAACTAGAGGTTGGAAAGCCGTGTAGTAAGACAATAGTCGGTAGGCTGGAATCCCCTTCATCAACCACAAAAATTGAATGGCCAAGCACTGCTTCTAGCTTACCCCGGGACTGCCATTGTTTTGGGCTGACGTAATCAGGACTACCATTTAACACTATTAAACGCTCCAAGGATGGGTTATCAGTACCCTTAAGTCACGGTACCATTGGGTAGAAGCTTGACCTTAATTTCTGGTAAGTGCAATACTAACAGTCTCCAAACCTCAAGAGACTCACGCCTAATGCATGCGGACATTCAAAATATTGATACCCTCATTAAAAACGCTAAAGTGTTTAACAATGGTGAGGCAGCGGTCATTGAAGATGTGGCAGTGAGTGACGGACGAATTGTCGCACGTGGGCGTAACCTGGATGAGGCCAATGCAAGCCGAGTTATCGATGCAGAAGGCATGTGGTTGATGCCGGGGTTGTTCGACATACACACACATTACGATTTGGAATTAGAAGTTGCTCCAGGCCTTCCTGAGTCAACTCGTCACGGCACCACCTCTGTTGTCATCGCAAACTGTAGTTTGGGGCTTGCCTTTGGCGCACAGCGCGATGGCGTCAATGACCCCGTTGTAAGTTGTTACGCGCGGGTTGAAAATATTCCCAAAGCAGTGCTAAAAAATTGTGCTGACAATATCACTTGGAATAACCCAAAAGCCTACTTAGAACATTTAGAGGGTTTAAATTTGGGCCCCAACGTAGCAGTATTATTTCCCCATTCAATGCTGCGTATAGACGCCATGGGTTTTGATAATAGCGTTACCCGAGATCCTACAAGCGCTGAACTCAACAATATGAAAGGCACCCTCTCGGACGCCCTGAAATGCGGTTATGCAGGCTTCTCTACAGATGCCTTACCGTTTCATTACTTAGCGGCTCAGCCTCACTGCGAAAAGACCATTCCAACCCAGTTTGCCAAATATGGTGAGCTCAAAGCGTTAGCTCAGGTGGTCAGAGAGCAGGGCTCTACATGGCAGGCAACACCGCCAAAAGACAGTGTTATAGGTACCTTAAAAACCTTCTTACTCACCAGTGGCCGGTTGCACGGCAAGCCGTTAAGAACTACCGTGGTTGCCGCCCTAGATATTGCCAATAACTGGAAGCTTTCCAGAATGGTAAAGACATTGTCAAACGTACTTAACTCCTCGTTAGTCCAGGGTGACTTTCACATGCAAGCGCTGGGTGCACCTTTCAAAATTTGGTCAGACGGCGCCATCACGCCCATTGCAGAGGAAATTCCAGAACTGCGGCGACTCAATGAAACTGATATTGAAGACCGCGAAGGGCGCCGTAAAATTATGCATGAGTCGGTCTACATTCAGTCCTTTAAGTCTATGTGGATGCGTGGAAAGCAAGGCTGGAATCTTGACCGGCTAAA
>Ga0209710_1000601_pt1 | contig 31824 bp, 27 predicted proteins | sample ArcticOcean_MG_C_5_FD_187436 | JGI IMG/M metagenome (GOLD analysis project Ga0209710, IMG submission 187436) | Marine microbial communities from western Arctic Ocean - ArcticOcean_MG_CB4_138 (SPAdes) (version 2) | ecosystem: Environmental > Aquatic > Marine > Oceanic | place: Arctic Ocean...
CGACAAATGAATTATTTAACAAATTCTCTCTGTTATATAACATTTCAGTATTAGTGGTTTGATCAATTAACTTAAAGCCAGCTTCTTTACATATAATTTGACCAGCAGCTGTATCCCATTCCATACATGGAGAAAATCTTGGGTAACAATCCGCACTACCTTCCGCCAGAAGACAAAATTTAAGAGAACTGCCTATAGCTATAGATTCTACATTAGACCTTATTTTTTTTAAATTTTCTATATAACTTAAAGTTTCTTTATCTAAATGAGACCTACTTGTAACCACTGTATATCTATTTTTATTTATACTTATAGGTAATTTAAGAGCCATATTATAATCTAGAGTAGATAAAAGTGAGGTTTTCAATACTAGCTTATACGATCCAAGTTTCTCTTCTGAAAAATATAAAAGATTTAATGCAGGGGCATAAATCACACCAAGAGTTGGCCTCATATTTTCAATAAGAGCAATATTAACCGTAAACTCATCATTTTTCTTGATGAATTCTTTTGTTCCATCCAAAGGATCTACTATCCATAATTTTTCAAGGTTTTGTCTTTGATTATAATCAAAATCATCTCCCTCTTCAGATAAAATAGGAATCTTTGTCTTAGCTAAAGCTCTCTCTATAATAGAATGTGCATTCTTATCGGCTATGGTAAGTGGTGATTTATCTGACTTATATGCAACTTTAAAATCCGCTGAAGTATATATTTTTAATATTTCTTCTCCTGCTGTTAAAGCAGCATTAATTGCTATTTTTAAATTTCTGGATAGTTTCAAAGAATTATTTTTATAAGATCATACCAGCTCCAATTGTTGAATTGGTGTTTGGATCTATTAATATAATACTACCTGTTTGTCTGTTTTTTTTATACGAGTCGTAAAATAAAGATTTTGAACTTCTAATCGATATACGTCCAATATCATTGAGCTTTAACTCTTCTATATTTTTAATACTATGGAGGGTATTAATATCTAGTTTATACTGTAAATCTGTAACTATAGCTAAACATTCATTTGTAGTATGTTTAATAATCACCTTCTTTTTATTTTTTAAACTAAAATCAGCCATCCAACAAATCATTAGCTCTAAATCCTGAGAAATTATTGGAACGTTGTTTTCTTTTACAATCATATCTCCCCTACCTATATCTAAATCATCCTTTAAAGTTAAGGTAACAGACATAGGAGAATAAGCTTCCTCTAGAGATTTTCCGTTTAATTCTACAGAATTAATTGAAGTAGTGAATCCAGATGGTAATACTTTTACTTTATCTCCAGTTTTAAAAGCACCTCCCTCAATCCTACCAGCATACCCCCTGTAGTCTCTATAGGCGTGTTTTTGAGGTCTTATTACATACTGCACAGGAAACCTAGCATCAATATGGTTTACATCACTGGATATATATATGTTTTCTAAATTATACATCAAAGAACCACCCTTATACCACGGCATTTGTTTAGAGACATTCACAACATTATCTCCATCTAGTGCTGATAAGGGAATAAATCTAACATCCTGCACTTCTAGTTTAGAAGAGAATTTTTGATAGTTATCCACTATACCATCATAAACATCTTCAGAATAATTAACTAAATCCATTTTATTAACACAAACAATAACATGTGGAATTTTCAAAAGTGAAGCAATAAAAGTATGTCTTTTGGTTTGTTCTAAGATTCCTTTTCTTGCATCAATTAGAATTATGGCCAAGTTTGCCGTTGAAGCGCCAGTTATCATGTTTCTAGTATATTGAACATGACCAGGGGTATCTGCAATTATAAATTTTCTTTTTGGAGTTGAAAAATATCTATAAGCAACATCTATAGTAATTCCTTGCTCTCTCTCTGACTTCAATCCATCGGTAAGAAGAGATAAATCAACATAATCAAAGCCCATTTTTTTACTAGAATATTCAATAGACTCCAGCTGATCTTTATAAAGGGATTTAGAATCCAACAAAAGTCTACCTATTAACGTGCTCTTCCCATCATCAACACTACCAGCGGTTGTAAATCGTAAAATTTGACTTTCTTTTTTCATAACTAAAAATATCCAGTTGTTTTTCTGTCTTCCATCGCAGACTCACTTCTTTTATCATCTGCTCTGGTTCCTCTTTCTGTAGTATTGATTAAACTAATTTCAGTAATTACTTCATCAACAGTACAGGCGCTAGATTCAATAGCCCCTGTTATTGTCATATCTCCACAAGTTCTATAACGTACAGTCATTTCTTTGATTTCTTCTGAACTTTTCAAGTTTAAATAATTAGAATTTGCCAATATCATATTATTTCTTATCACACACTCTCTCTTATGAGAATAATAAAGAGTAGGCAATTCTAAATTTTCTTTCTTAATATAATTCCACACATCTAATTCTGTCCAATTAGAAAGTGGAAAAACTCTAAAATGTTCTCCATAATTTTTATTAGAATTAAAGAGACTCCAAAGTTCAGGTCGTTGATTTTTAGGGTCCCATTGACCAAACTCATCTCTATGAGAAAAAAAACGCTCCTTTGCTCTTGACTTCTCCTCATCTCTTCTAGCCCCACCTATAGCTACATCTACATGGTGTTTCTCTATCATTTCTAAAAGCGTTAGAGTCTGAATTGAATTTCTAGAAGCATTAAGGCCAATCTCTTCAATAGAGGGGTCCTTATTAATATTATCTTGGACTAAACCTATAATTAAATCCAATCCCATATTTGAAATCAAATTATCCCTAAAAATTAATGTTTCTGGAAAATTATGGCCAGTATCAATATGTAAGAATTTAAATGGAATTTGAGCTGGAAAAAAAGCTTTTTTCGCTAAATGAGCTAAGACAATAGAGTCTTTACCGCCAGAGAATAATAAGACAGGGTTATCAAATTTACACGCGACTTCTCTTAAAATAAAAATTGCTTCTGATTCTAGCTCTTCAATGTGATTTAAATAATACTTATTAATCATTAAGTTTTAATTTATTTTCTATTAAAGTAAATATCATTTTAACCGATTGATCAAGTTCGAAATTTTCTTTGATCTCAATCATAGGGGATTTAGGAGCTTCATAAATAGAGTCAATACCTGTCATATTATCTAATTCACCTGATTTAGATTTAGCATACAGGCCTTTTACATCTCTATGCATACAAGTTTCTAAACTAGTGTTTACAAATATTTCCAAGAAATTATTATCGCCAATTATTTCCCTAGCTAAATTTCTGTCTTTTTCAAAAGGAGAAATAAATGAAGTCAGGACTACCACACCTGCGTCAATGAATAATTTTGAAACCTCTGCTACTCTTCTAATATTTTCAGACCTGTCCTCATTAGAGAAATTTAAATCTTTATTTAAACCATTTCGAACACTATCCCCGTCAAGAGTAATGGTATTAACTCCTCTTTCGTTTAATCTTACCTCTAAACTATTACAAATAGTGGATTTTCCGGAGCCTGATAGTCCCGTAAACCAAACAACAAAAGAGTCGTGTTTATTTAAACTATTTCTAGACTTTTTATCTATTGTAAAGTTGTATTCTTTTAAGTTGTTCAAGATTGAGTTTAATTAGAAATCACGAATATAATAAACAAACGAGATAATCTATCAAAAAGTATTTATTGAAGAGAATAATTAATTATATATTAAATTTAATTTTTATTTTTTCTACGTAATCTAATTTTTCCCAGGTGAATGTTTCTATTTCTTGAGAAACCGTTTCTCCCATTGAATTAGAAAATGTAACAATTTTTACCTCTGGTGTTCTTCCCATGTGACCATAAGCAGCAGTTTCAGAATAAATTGGGGATCTTAATTTTAAACGTTGCTCTATGAAATATGGACGCATATCAAAAATAGCCTCCACTTTCTTACTAATTTCTCCATCAGTTAAATTTACCGTTGCTGTTCCATAAGTTTCCACATTAATACTTGTTGGTTTTGCAACTCCAATGGCATAAGAAACTTGTACTAAAACTTCTTTACAAATTCCAGCGGCAACTAAATTTTTCGCAATATGTCTTGTTGCATAAGCACCAGATCTATCAACTTTAGAAGGATCTTTTCCTGAAAAAGCCCCACCACCATGTGCGCCTTTACCTCCATAAGTATCTACAATGATTTTCCTTCCAGTTAACCCAGTATCTCCGTGAGGTCCACCAATGACAAAAACCCCTGTTGGGTTTATATGATAGATGATATGATCTGTAAATAATTTTTGAATTTGAGTAGGTAATTTTGCAACAACTCTAGGAATTAAAATTTCTACAATGTCCTTTTTAATTTTAGCTAACATTACGTCGTCAGATTTATCAAAATCATCGTGCTGTGTAGATATTACAATTGTATCAATTCTTTGTGGCACATTATCATCAGAATATTCTATAGTAACCTGAGATTTTGCATCTGGTCTTAAATAACCGATATCGCTGTTTTCCCTACGTAATGCAGCCAACTCAATTAACAATCTGTGCGATAGTTCTAGCGCCAATGGCATATAGTTTTCTGTCTCATCAGTTGCATAACCAAACATCATTCCTTGATCTCCAGCACCTTGCTCTTCTGGACTAGACTTAACTACCCCTTGATTAATATCTGGAGATTGTTCATGAATTGCAGAAAGCACTCCACAAGAATTACCATCGAACATATACTCACTTTTAGTATATCCAATTTTATTAATTACATCTCTTGCAATCTTTTGAACATCTAAATAGGTTTTAGATGTTACTTCACCTGCTAAAATTACTTGCCCAGTAGTTACCAAAGTTTCACAAGCAACTTTACTGGTTTTATCGAACGCTAAAAAATTATCAATTAATGCATCAGAAATCTGATCTGCAACTTTGTCTGGATGTCCTTCAGAAACACTTTCAGATGTAAATAAATAGCTCATTTTTTTATCTTATTATAATTAAACTAAAATATAGCTGACGCTATCTTTTTTTATATTATTGATTTCCGCATTGAATAATAATGTAAATATAATTAAATTACAAGAAGCTAACGAACAATAAAACTGAAGAGAATAATTATTTATTTTTTTCCCATACCCAAGCAGTCTTTAGTGCAGACTGAAAACTCATTAGTGGAAACCATTTAAGTTCTTTATTGATTTTAGTATTATCTGAATAGATTTCTTCTACATCCCCTTCCCTTCTTGGACCAATTTTATAAGAGATTTTTATATCATTAATTTGTTCAAAAAAGTCTACCACTTCTTGAACACTAACCCCTTTACCAACCCCAATATTATATGCAGTTTTAATAGTTTTTGATTTTAAAATATAATCAAGCGCACTTACATGTGCTCTGGCTAAATCCACAACATGTATATAATCCCTTACACAGGTTCCATCAATTGTATTATAATCATTACCATATATTTGCATAGCATTTCTTTTACCACTTGCTACTTCACATATAATTGGAACAAGGTTATTTGGCTTATCTGCAGAGCAATCCCCAATTAAACAAGTTTCGTGAGAACCCACAGGGTTAAAATACCTAAGAGATATACTATTTAAATCTACTTCATCAATTAATTTTTCACATAATTGTTTGGTCTCGCCGTATGGAGATTCTGCTTTTTTAAAGGCGGCTAATTCACTGACGGGTAAAATATCCGGACTTCCATATACCGTACAAGAGGATGAAAAAATAATATTACTAACCGTATACTTTTTCATAATTTTCAATAAAACCTCTAATGACCCAATATTATTATCATAATATTTTTTTGGCTCTCTTACAGATTCTTCAACCGATTTAAATGCAGCAAAATGTATAACCCCTTCAATGTTTGTTTCCTTTTTAAAAAGCTCATTCATCTTCGCTTCATTGGTACAGTCAAGCTTATAAAAAGAAATTTTATCTCCAATTATTTTTTCTATTCCGCTTATATTATTTAACGAAGTATTCGATAAGTCATCCACTATAATTGGTCTGTAACCAGAATTATATAATTCCACAACAGTATGAGAGCCAATATAGCCGGCACCTCCAGTAACTAAAATATCTGTTCTTTTCATTTAAAAAAATTTAACACTTGTTCAATAATATAATCTTGAGAAGAATTTTCAATCTCTGTATGTATGGGTAAGGATAAACAAGTAGCTGATAATAAGTTTGTGCTTGGAAGATTATAAGTTGAATCTACAATTTTTGAAAACACTTTTTGCTTATGTAAAGGTATAGGATAATAAATCCTATTATCAATACCCTTTCCTTTTAAATACCATCTTAAGGGGTCCCTGTAAAGTGGATGAACTCTCAAAGTGTATTGATGGTAAACATGAGTAGAGTTTTTATTTAACGCAGGGATATGTAGTTGTTCAACAGAGCTAAAAGCTTTGTTATAATTCTCAGCCATTTGATTTCTAGCTTTATTATACTTGTCTAAATACTTTAATTTGATATTTAATACTTCCGCCTGAATAGAATCCAATCTAGAATTACAGCCAATAGTTTTGTGTTGATATTGTTTTGACTGTCCATGATTAGCAATTATTTTTATCTTTTTAGCTAACTTATCATCACTAGTGAAAATTGCACCACCATCACCATATGCCCCTAAATTCTTAGTAGGATAAAAAGAAGTAGTACCTATATCCCCCATAGTACCTGTATACTTAATTTCTCCATTTGGAAAAGCATACTTACACCCTACTGCCTGAGCATTATCTTCAATAACCCTTAAGTTGTGTTGTTTTGCTAATTTAAGAATAGGTTCCATGTCACAGGATTGGCCATATAAATGAACAGGAACTATCGCTTTAGTTTTCTTATTTATTAATTTTTCAACGTTTTTTGCTGTCATATTAAATGTGGCTCTATCCACATCACAAAAAACGGGTTTAATTCCCAAAATGCTAGCTGCTTCAGCAGTGGATATATAAGTCCATGAAGGACATATGATTTCATCTCCTGGTTTAAGACCTAAAGCCATAAACGCAATTTGAAGTGCATCCGTGCCATTAGCGCAGGGAATAACATGTTTAACATTTAAATATTTAGATAGATTATTACTAAATTCTTTAACTATAGGGCCGTTTATGAACTTCCCAGATTCTAAAGATTTAATAATACTTCGATCTATTTGGTCTTTTATCTTTTCATACTGACCATTTAAATCAATCATCAAAATATTTCTATCTTTCATTTTAACTTAAATTATTTCTAACTAAAACAGATATTGTTTTACCATCGGCTTTACCAGCTAATTTTCCAGATACCACTCCCATTACTCTCCCCATATCTTTCATGCCTTCAGCTCCCAAACTGGTGATAGTTTCTTTAACGATAACTTCAATCTCCTCTTCTGACATTGCTTCTGGAAGAAATTTACTTAGCACCTCAATTTCTTCTAATTCTGGCTGTGCCAAATCTTCTCTTTTTTGTTTACTAAATATATCGGCACTATCCTTTCTTTGTTTTACTAATTTTTGAAGTAGCTTCATTTCATCTTCTTTACTCATTTCAGAAGAACCACCTACTTCAGTTTTTTGGATAATTAAAGCTGATTTAACCGCCCTTAATGCTCTTAACGCTACTTGATCTTTAGCTCTCATAGCATCTTTCATAGCACTCATAATATCTTGTTCTAAACTCATAATTTAAATTTTTATTATTTATTAATCTACATTGTCATGTAAGAACGAATTATTTGTTCTTAATTGTATATCCTCATTTTCATCTAAATTTAAAGTTAATCTAGATTCATTATTCTCAGAAGAATGATTCACCTCATCTAAATCAATACCTAGTCTTTTATAAGCAGGCTCTTTTTCGATTTCATCAATTTTAGAATTATTAAATTTATAATTAAACTCCTTCATTTTAAGCCTTCTCTCCTTGGATCTTTGCAGCTGCAGATCAGCAATCGGACTATTAAGCGGATCAATTACTCTCTCTTCATTCACCATACTTATAGATTCTTCCTTAACAACAGAATCTCTATTTATTAGTTCCATTTGAGACTCCTCTTCAATCAGCACATCAATTTCTAAATCTTCACTATTTTCTTTTAATAAAGGTTCGATAACTATATGATCATTTAACTCATGAATTGTTTCTCCATCTGAATTTGATTCTTCAGTACTTACAAGTTCAATAAAATCAACTACCTCAATCTCATTTATATCAATTAGAGACTCCTCTTGTATTTCCGCTTCATTTTCAATTTCATTATTTTGAACTTCACTTGACGTATCATCGAATAAAGACCAATCAAATGTGGGAGAAAAATCTTCTTCCACAGCATCTTCCATATCATTTTGAATTAGATTTGTTTCATCTTCTGTGTCAATTACCTCATTTGTTACCAGCTCAAAAGCATTAACCTCAATACTCTTTATATTATCATTAGTAACTAGAATATCCTCATTAGCAATCAGTTCGTCTTGTTCTAATACATGAACAATTTTTTCATTGTTACTATTTTCTAAAATAATTTCTTTAGTTTCTTTCAATTCACTTTTTTGACTAAATAGGTTATTATCATCTTCAAGAGTATGAATGACTTTCTTCGCTTCTGTATTCGAAATTTCATCTTGCTGATCAATATTAAAACCAGTAGCAATAATAGTTACTGAGATGGAATCTTCCAATAAACTATCATCACCAACACCCATAATAATGTTAGCCCCATGACCTGCCTGCTCTTGAATATGATCATTTATTTCCCCTATTTCATCGATTGTGATTTCTTCATTACCAGAAACGATTAAAAGAAGAACATTTTTTGCTCCAGTTATTTTATTATCATTTAAAAGTGGAGAGTCTAAAGCCTTCATTATTGCTTCTTGTGCTCTATTGCTTCCTGAAGATGTAGCAGAGCCCATAATAGCAGTTCCACTATTACTAAGAACTGTTTTAGCATCTCGTAAATCTATGTTTTGAGTATAATGATGTGTTATTACTTCTGCTATTCCTTTGGAAGCTGTGGACAACACTTCATCTGCTTTAGAAAAACCAGCTTTAAAACCTAAGTTTCCATAAACATCACGCAGCTTGTTGTTATTAATTACCACAAGAGAATCTACATGTTCTCTTAGGGTTTCAATACCAATTTGAGCTTGATCATTTCTGATCTTTCCTTCAAAACTAAAAGGCATAGTAACTATACCTACAGTTAAGATATCCATCTCCTTGGCCATCTGCGCTATAACAGGAGCAGCTCCTGTACCTGTTCCACCACCCATACCAGCAGTTATAAAAACCATTTTGGTATTTACATTTAACATGTTTTTAATATCCTCTGCACTTTCAAGCGCAGCTTTTGATCCAATTTCTGGATTTGCTCCAGCACCCAAACCTTCTGTTAAATTAATTCCAAGTTGAATTTTATTTGGAACTCCACTATTATTAAGAGCCTGCGCATCGGTATTACAGATCACAAAATCCACCCCCTTAATTCCTTGCTTGAACATATGGTTTATTGCATTACTTCCACCTCCACCAACTCCAATAACCTTAATTACATTAGATTGATTTTTCGGTAAATCAAATGCTATTCCTAAGTCTAAATTATCGTTCATATTTTTAATTTTATATTATTCTGCGTTATCTAAAAAGTCTTTTAATCTATCGGTTAAATCATCTAAAAATGATTTTTTTGGTATCTTAGGTTTTGGAGGTTTTTTAATCTCATCTTCCTTATTTTCAATATCTAAATCTGTATTGTCTATACTGGTTTGCTCAGGGTTATCTTCCTGGTTCTGTTTATCAATTCTCTGCAAGCCATCCATTACCAACCCTACTGATGTTGCGAATAATGGGCTGGTTATTTCTTTATCACTATCTCCTGCCAAGTGCTCATTTGGATATCCAACTCTTGTATCCATTCCGGTAATATATTCCACCAATTGCTTTAAGTGCTTTAATTGACTCCCGCCACCTGTTAATACTATTCCTGCAATTAATTTTTTCTTCTGCTCTTCATGACCATAGTTTTTTATTTCCACATAAACTTGTTCTATTATCTCTACTACTCTTGCATGAATAATTTTAGATAAGTTTTTAAGGGTTATTTCTTTAGGGTCTCTACCTCTGAGTCCAGGAATGGAAACAATCTCATTATCTTTATTTTCTCCTGGCCATGCCGAACCAAATTTAATTTTTAACAGTTCTGCTTGTTTTTCAATTATCGAACAGCCTTCCTTTATATCCTCAGTAATTACATTCCCTCCAAAAGGGACAACAGCAGTATGTCTAATAATACCATCTCTAAATATAGCTAAGTCGGTAGTACCTCCACCAATATCAATCAGCGCTACTCCTGCCTCTTTTTCTTCACTACTAAGTACAGCGTTTGCAGAAGCTAAAGGCTCTAAAGTAATCCCCTCTAAATCTAGACCTGCACTCTTAATGCATCTGCCTATATTTCTAATAGACGACACTTGGCCTACGACAACATGAAAATTTGCTTCTAACCTTCCTCCATACATTCCAACGGGCTCTTTTATTTCTCCTTGTCCATCTACTTTAAACTCCTGAGGCAAGACATGAATAATTTCCTCTCCAGGTAACATTACAAGTTTATGAACCTGATTGATTAACCTTTCAATATCCGCTTCATCTATAACTAGCTCTGAATTAGATCTTGTTATATAATCGCTATGTTGCAGGCTTCTAATGTGCTGACCTGCAATCCCAACAGTTACAGAGGTGATTTTTTCACCTGAAGACTGCTCTGCTTCCTGAATAGCTTGTTGAATGGATTGGATCGTTTGGGTGATATTATTAACAACACCCCTGTGTACACCAAGGCTAATGGACTTTCCTTGTCCCAAGATTTGAGTCTTTCCATACTCATTTTTTACTCCAGACATCGCAACAATTTTAGTTGTCCCTATATCTAATCCTACTGAAATTTTATTTTCATTCATAATCTATTTTTTAACACAAACAACTTGATTATCAAATTGTAAGTTAATTGTACTGTATTTATCTAATAGCTCATCTTTTATAGCCTTCACGTAGAATGCTTTAAAATTATTCACTTTTGCATTTAATTTATTTAGCTTACCTATGCTAATTTTAAATTTATGTGTCCTTAATTTTATACTAAAATTATTAGTGGAGTCGATTCTTATTTCAGTAATATTTTTACTTAAGAATTCATCCTTATAAATAAAATTGGATAATTTATAAACTGACTTTAATTGCATCTCATTATTATTAAAACCAACAATAACGGGCACTCTAGCGGAGTAATTCTTAGATTTCGGCATTAGTAAACCTTCCTCGTCTAAGTAATATTTATTGTCTAAAAATCTAGCAATAGGTTTTCTTTGTTTAATATTTACACTCATATTTCCATTTACATCAATAAATACATCTGATCTATTAATTAATTCAATCTTATTTAGTTCAGATTCTAAATTATTATTATGAACATTAGATTTGTTAATTTTTTTATTTGTAACTATTTCCAAAATCACGTTTGCAATAGAATCTTTACTAATAAATAAATTTTCATAACTATCCATATAGATATTTGTACTTTTAATATCTCTTAAATTATTTACAGAGACAGTACTGTAAAAAAGGCCAGAAATTAATACTAGCAGCAAAATCAATTTTATTTTTATCCAATTAAATCGCATATTCCAACAACTGTTTTTTTATTTTTAAAGCCTCGTTACCAATATTTCCAGCACCTAGGGTTACATTAATCTTCATTTTACAATTATATATTTGTTTATCTAAATCTTTCAATTTTACAGTCTTTTTAACTGGACTACTAATCTTTGATAACAACCAATTAGCATCCACGCCGTCAATAGGTAATTCTCTAGCAGGGTATATATCTAACAAAAGAACTGTGTGGAACTTAGATAGTGCAGTTGAAAATTCTTCTATAAAATCTCTTGTCCTTGAGTATAGGTGTGGTTGAAATGCCACAAGATAATTTTCATCAGGATAAGACTCAACAAGAGAATTATAAATAGCATTAATTTCTTCAGGATGATGTGCATAATCATCAATATAGACCAAGTCTTTAGAATTAATATGGAATGAATATCTTCTTTTTACTCCTATAAAAGTAGATAGACCTAGTTTTAGGTCCTCTATTTTACAATCCAATTTTAAGGCAATAACTATTGCAGCCAAAGCATTTGATAAATTATGTTTACCAGGCAATTTAAATTTGAAATTTTGTGTCATTTCACCATCCATACATACATCAAAATTGTAACAACCATTATGTAAATTAATATTCTGAATATTATACTTCGAAGTACTTTTAAATCCAAATGATTCTCCCCCAATTTCTAAGTCTTCGTTGGCTATAAGGGCTCCAGTTGGAGCAATGTTTTTAATAAATAAGTTAAAATTATCTTTTAGATCGTCTAATCCATTGTAGATGTCTAAATGATCTGCATCTATAGAAGTAATACAGGCAATATTTGGTTTTAGGGTAAGAAAAGATTTATCAAACTCATCGGCTTCAACAACGCAGATATCTTTACCATTTGCAATTAAATTAGAATTATAATTTTCGGAAATTCCGCCTAAAAATATAGTAGCTGATTTATTACATGATTTAAGTAAATGACCTAAAATACTTGTTGTTGTAGTTTTACCGTGAGTACCAGCAATTGCTACACAAAAACTAGAATTAGCAATTAACCCTAGAGCTTCTGCTCTTTTTAGTACCACAAAACCACTGGATATAAAATACTGTAAGAGTTTAGACATTTTAGGTATCGCAGGAGTATATATAACAAGTGTATTTTCTGGCTCTAAATATTCAATACCTACTTCTTCTATATCATCATTATAAATGATTTCAACTCCTTTAGACTCTAAATTATTTGTATTTGTTGATTCAAATTTATCATACCCTATAACTCTTTTGTTTTCACCAACAAAATAATTTGCTAAGGCGCTCATTCCTGATCCTCCTATGCCAATAAAAAATATATTATTATAATTGTTTAATTTCATTATAGTAATTTTTCTATTTCGTTAACAATATCTCTTGTAGCATTAATTTTTGCTTGTTTTTTGATGTTCCGTGATAATTCATTCTGAAGCTCCCTATCATTAATTAATTCAGAAAAAGAATTTTTAAAATCCTTATTCATGTTTTTTTCTTCAATCATCAATGCAGCTTTATTGTTTACTAAACTAAGAGCATTTTTGCTTTGATGATCTTCTGCAACATTAGGAGATGGCAAGAAAATAACAGGCTTACCAACTATACATAATTCAGATATTGAACTTGCTCCTGCTCTAGAGATAATAATATCCGCAACCTCATATGCTAAATTCATTTTATCTATAAAATCATAAACTTTAATATTTTTATTGTTGTTTAATTTTTTATAATGTTCATAGTAAATTTTACCACACTGCCATAAGAGTTGAATATTTAGCGATTCAAATAAATTCAAATTATTAAAGATTAGCTTATTAATCTCTCTGGAACCATTACTGCCTCCAATTATTAATAAAGTTTTTTTGTTTTCTTCTAAACCAAATTTTAGTGCAGCTCCAACACTATCTATAGCTAAATTTTGCAAATCTGATCTCACAGGGTTGCCTGTAAGTATCAATTTATTTTTATCAAAAAACCTATCAAGATTATCATATGCAACACATATTTTACTTGCTCTTTTAGCTAGTATTTTATTTGTAATACCGGGATATGAATTTTGTTCTTGTATTAGAGTAGGAATACCAAATAGTGAAGCAATATATAAAATTGGACCACTAGCAAAACCACCCGTACCAATTACTACGTCAGGTTTATTGTATTTTATTATAAATAGCGACCTTAATAAACTAGTTAAAAGTTTTATTGGAAAAATAAAATTCTTTAGCGATAAACTTCTAGTAAATCCAGATATCCATAATCCTATAATTTCAAAACCATGTTTAGGGACTATCTGCATTTCCATTCTATCCCTTGCGCCAACAAATACTATTTTTGAATTAGGATATCTAAGCTTTAATTCATTAGAAATAGAAATAGCAGGGTAAATATGCCCTCCTGTTCCTCCTCCTGATATTATAAACTTAAATTGTCTCATTTAAATAGTTTCTTTTAAAATTTCTAATGGATTATTTTGATCAATTATTTCATTTTCTAATTCGTAATTTTTACTAACACTTAGAATAATTCCAATAGATAAACAAGTCATCCATATAGAAGTACCACCGCTACTAATTAGCGGTAAGGTTTGTCCAGTAACAGGCATTAGTTCAACTGAAACAGACATATTAATAAATGCTTGAAATACAATTGGAAGTCCCATAGATATAGCCAAAAGAGATCCAAATATAGATTCAGACTTATTAGAAATAATTACCACCCTAAACAAAAACCACAGATAAAGAATTACTAAAAACAAGCCACCAATTAAACCAAACTCTTCAATTATAATGGCATAAATAAAATCTGAAGAAGATTGAGGTAAAAAATTCTTTTGAATGCTCTTTCCTGGGCCTAAGCCCTTAATTCCACCAGTAGCTATAGCTATCTTAGCTTTTTCTATTTGATAGTTAGATTCGGTATTTTCTGAATTAATAAAATTTTCAATTCTGTTTGTCCAAGTATCAACCCTGTTAGGCATTAACTCAGGATAAGCTTTTACAGTTAAAACAAATAAAGTCAAAAGAAGAAATCCAGAGGCAATAATTAGAGAAAGGTATTTAATAGGGTATCCCCCTAAAAAACAAATGATTAAAACCAATACAAACAAAATGGCAGCAGTGGAGAAATTAGCAGGAAAAATCAAAGCTACTACTATAAATACAGGTACCCAAAGTGGCAGAATAGTTTTTGAAAAAGTCACAACATCATCTTTAATTTTAGCTAGGTATCTAGCAATGTATATCAACAATATACTAGAAGCTAAAGTGGATGGCTGAAAAGTAAAGCCTAAGACTGGAATTTTAATCCATCTACTTGTATTAGTCATTGAGTCTGACATCACTGGTTGAAAAATTGTATAAGCAAGTAATACGATAATAACTGGTATCATTAGCATAGAAATTCCCTTATAGTAATTATATGGGATTTTATGTGCACCATACATAATTGAAAAACCAAGAAAAAGATGCACAAGATGCTTAAAAATATAGCCTAGAGTGTTTCCATTACCATATAAATAAGCTAGATTACTGGAAGAGCTATAAACGGGTAAAAAGGAAAAGATTGCCAACAAGGTAGCAATTGCCCAAATAGGCCTATCTCCGCTTATATGATTTAAAATTCTTCTCATTATAATTTTCTAACCTCTGCTTTAAATTGTCTACCTCTATCCTCGTAATTTTTAAATAAATCAAAACTTGCACAAGCTGGAGATAATAATACACTATCATTAGATTTTGCTATTGCATAAGCTTCCTTAACCGCTTCAGACATAGTCTTAACTTCTGTTATATACTCAACTAAATTTTCAAAATTTTCAATTATTTTTTTATTATCCTTTCCAAGACAAATAATGGCTTTAACTTTTTCGTTAACAAGTGAAAAAAGTTCCTCATATTTATTCCCTTTATCAATACCACCAACAATCCATACAGTAGAAGATTCCATGCTATCAAGAGCATAATAAGCAGCATTAACATTTGTAGCCTTTGAGTCATTAATGTAATTCACTTTATTAATTTTCAAAACATGTTCAAGTCTATGTTCTACAGCCTGAAAATGCTCTAAGCTTTTTCGAATTGTATCTTTTCTAATTTTTAACAGATTAGCAACCGTAGTTGCAGCCATAGCATTTTTTAAGTTATGGGTGCCTATTAAAGGAAAATTATTTGTTGGCATAATTAATTTTTTTTTATTAATAATTGAAATAATATTTTTGTCTTCTATATATGTCACACTCTCATGTGTTTTTGAAATTGAAAAAGGTAAAAGAGTAGATTTAATTTTTTCTGAGTTGTTTTTAATGAATTTTATAATCTGCAAATCCTCAGAGTCATAAATAAAGTAATCTGCTGCAGTTTGATTTTTTATTATATTAAATTTTGAATTAATATAATTTTCATAATTATCTTCATATCTATCAAGATGGTCTGGTGATAGACTAGTCATAACAGCAATATGTGGGTTAAATTTCACAATCCCATCTAACTGAAAACTGCTTAATTCAAGTACATAGTTTTTTTTCTGTTTATCGTTGATTTTTGTAGCAAAACTAGTGCCAATGTTTCCCGCTATATCCACATCAAATTCTGCATTTATTAAAATTTCGTAAATAAGAGAAGAAGTTGTGGTTTTACCATTACTACCAGTTACACCAATAATCTTAGCGTTAATAAATTTGTATGCAAATTCTATTTCCGATATAACTTGAATATTTTTATTAATTAATTGTTGGACAATTTCAGAAGAATCTGGAATCCCAGGACTTTTTATCACATAATCTATGTCTAGTGTAGTCGCATGTAAATGTCCTTTTTCTTCAAAATTAATTTCATTTTTTATAAGTAATTCTTTATAAACTTTTTTAATTAGACTACTATCAGAAACAAATACAGGAAGCCCTTTTGATTTAGCTAATAGCGCTGAACCAACTCCACTCTCCCCTGAACCTAAGACTAATATCATTTTTATCTAATTTTTAAGGTTACTATTGAAATAATAGCTAATAGAATACCTACTATCCAAAATCTGGTTACTATTTTACTTTCGTGAAATCCACTAACTTGGTAATGATGATGAAGCGGAGACATTTTAAATATTCTTTTGCCGGTGCCATATTTTTTTCTAGTAAACTTGAAATATGAAACCTGTAGAATAACAGATAAATTTTCCACTAAAAATATTCCACATAGTATTGGAATTAGCCATTCTTTTCTAACTGCAATCGCGATAACAGCAATAACTCCTCCAATTGCCAAACTACCTGTATCTCCCATAAAAACTTGAGCTGGATAAGTGTTGTACCATAAAAATCCGATTAAAGAACCTACAAAAGCAGCAATAAAAATTGTCATTTCTTCTACTCTTGGGATGTACATTATGTTTAGATATTCTGAGAAAATAACATTCCCTGAAACCCATGTAAAAATCCCCAGTGTTAGTACAATTATTGCAGAAGTTCCGGCTGCCAAACCATCAATTCCATCGGTTAGATTTGCTCCATTTGAAACAGCTGTTACAATAAATATTACAAAAGGAATGAAAATAATCCATGAATATTTTTTCATACCAGGGCTTATCCACGTAATCAATTTAGAATAATCAAATTCATTGTTTTTAAAAAAAGGAATAGTAGTTCTTGTAGACTTTTCCTCAAGTCTCAAGTCATTTATTTCACTATTTACAACATTAACTATTGTGTTTGGATTTTGTGGCTTATCTTTTATTGTAACTTCTGGATGAAAATAAAGAACAGATCCTACAACTATACCTAAAATAACCTGACCAATAATTTTTAAATACCCTTTAAGCCCGTCTTTATCCGATTTAAATTTCTTGATATAATCATCCGCAAATCCAATTAAACCCATCCAGAGCATTGTAACAATCAACAGAATGATATAAATATTTTCTAGTTTAGAAAATAAAAGTACTGGTATCAATGTTGCAATTATTATAATTATACCCCCCATAGTTGGAGTGCCTGCTTTTTCTTTTTGTCCTTCTAAACCTAAATCACGAATAGATTCACCAATTTGTTTGAATTTCAAAAATTCAATTATTTTTTTTCCGAATATTGTAGAAATCAAAAGAGAGGTTATTATTGCAGCAGCCGATCTAAAAGAGATGTAACCAAATAGGGATGCTCCAGGTAATTGATATTGTTGTTCTAGGTATTCAAATAAATAATAAAGCATATTATATGATTTTTGTTAAATAATTTTTTACAATTTCATAATCATCAAAGTGATTTTTTATTCCATTTATTTCTTGGTACGTTTCGTGCCCTTTACCTGCAATTAAAATGATGTCTTTTGGGTTTGCTAATTGACATGCCGTCTTTATTGCTTCTTCTCTATTAGATATTGATAGTACTTTTTTAAAATCAACTGGGTTCACACCAGTATTCATCTGCTCGATAATTGACTCTGCAGATTCAGATCTTGGGTTATCGCTTGTAAATATTACTTTTGAACTAAGCGAACTAGATATCTCCCCCATCAAAGGTCTTTTAATAGTGTCTCTATCTCCTCCACAGCCTACAACAGTGATTAATGACTCATTACCTGTTCTAATATCATTTATTGTTTCTATAACATTTTTAAGTGCATCTGGAGTATGTGCATAATCCACTACTGCTGTAATACCATTAACAATCACATACTCAAACCTCCCCCTTACACTCTTTAATAAACTTGCATACTCTAAAGCCTTTTCTTTTGGAATCCCCAATAATATAGCAGTAGAAATAACGGACAATAAATTATACGCATTAAACTTCCCGGATAATGTGGTCCAAAATTCAGTTTGATCAATTTTCAATAGCATTCCTTCTATTGATTTTTCTAAGATTTTAATCTTAAAATCAGCATAAGAATTTAATGCATAAAAGGATACCTTAGAAGCAGTATTTTGAATCATGAATTTGCCGTTTTTATCATCTTTATTTATAAGGGAAAACGACTCTTTTGGAAGGTTGTCAAAAAATTCTTTTTTAATATCTCTGTAATTAGAAAAGCTAGAATGATAATCTAAATGGTCATGAGTTAAATTTGAAAATATTCCTCCAGAAAAACTCAATCCATTAATTCTCTTTTGATGGATTCCATGAGAACTTATTTCCATAAAGCAATACTGGACTCCTTTATCAAACATTTGAGATAATAAAGAATTTACACTAAGGGAATCTGGTGTGGTTTGTGATGAATTTAAAGTATCATCATCTATACATATTTTAACGGTTGATATAAGACCTGTCTTAAATCCAGCAAGTTTAAATAAGTCAAACAAGAGTGTAGCAATTGTAGTTTTACCATTAGTTCCAGTTACTCCAATTAATTTTAATTTTCCGGATGGATTATCGTAATAATTTGAAGAAATAACAGAAAGAGCTTCTCTAGAGCAGTTAACTTCTAAATAAGTAATTCCATTTTGAATATCACTTGGGATTGATTCACAAATAATAGATTTCGCACCCAGTTTAATAGCATTAGCTATAAATTCATGCCCATCTATAATATTTCCTTTAATTGCAATGAACAAATCATTGGCTTGTATTTCTCTTGAATCAATACATAGTTTACTAATAGAAATTGAAGTAGGACCAATTACCTTAGAGATTTTAACTTTATACAATATTTCTTTTAATTCTTTCAAGTTAGCTTTAGTATTACCTTTTGATTCTTTTTTATTTTAGAGCCAGATTTTACAGATTGATTTATTTTAATACCATTACCAGATATTTCAACTACTAAACCTAGGTTTTCTAATAGAGCTATAGCATCTGATAAATTTAATTTGGTAACATTAGGCATTAAGGATCGATTTTCAATTGAGTTTATGTGTGTCTTATTTTCGGACTCTAATTCTGTAATTTCAATTCCTTTTAACCTGTCTTCTATAGCAGTTTCGGAATAAATCTTTTGTGCGATTTTTTTAAAAACTGGAGCGGCAACAATATTCCCGTAGTATCCAATTTTCTTGTCTGGCTTGTGTATAACCACTATACAAGAGTATTTTGGGTTTTCAACAGGAAAATATCCTGCAAATGAAGAAATATAAAGTCCAGATTCTTTCCAATATTCAGTCTGACAAGTTCCTGTTTTACCAGCCATTGAAAAACTTGGAGAGTAAATATTATGGGCAGTTCCATGCTTTTTTTCCACAACATTTTGCATCATCTTTTGAACTTTTTTTGCGGTTTCTTTTGAGCATATAGATGGATTAATAATTTCCTTATTAAAAACTTCAACCGTTTTATCAAAATCTTTAACCTCTCTTAAGAATCTTGGCTTTAGCATAACGCCATCATTAGCTATCGCATTGTAAAATGCTAAGGTTTGGAGCGGAGTAAGTGAAATACCATACCCAAAGGCCATCCACGGCAAGTCTAGTCCGTCCCAATTCTTTTTATCAGAAGGGTGCGTTATCTTAGGTATTCCTTCTCCAAGAATTGGCAAGTTGAGAGTTTTGTTTAGCCCCATGCTATATAACCTATCAATAAATTTTGTTGGATTTTCTTTATAATTATCAGTAATCAATTTAACCATCGCAGTATTAGAAGAAACTTCAAATGCTTTTGCTACGGAAATTTTACCATAGCCACCTCTTTTAGAATCTCTTACATTTCTGCCATAAAAAGTCAAAACGCCAGCTTCTGTATCAATAACATCACTGGTATCCACAACTTTATCTTCAAGGGCAGCAACCATTCCCATTAATTTGAAAGTTGATCCTGGCTCATGAGATTCTCCGATTGCATAATTTAATTTTTCGTAATATGTTCCGATTGAAGTTCTTCCTAAATTTGAAATTGCCTTAACTTCTCCAGTAGAAACCTCCATAACAACTACACTTCCATGATCTGCCTTAAACTTTTCCAACTGCTCTAACAGAGCAAAATGAGCAACATCTTGAATCTTTACGTCTATTGTAGTGTAAATATCAAGACCATCTTGAGGTTCAATTTGATTAAAATCTTCAATTGGCTTCCATTGCCCTTTACCAATCTTTTGAGATAATCTTTTTCCGTCTGTTCCTTTTAGGTATTTCGATCCAAAAGCTCCGTCAATCCCAGGCCTGGTTATATTTCCTTGGTCATCTTTTCTCTCATAACCGATAGTCCTTTGCGCTACCCCACCCATAGGGTAATCTCTTTTTGTTTTCTGCTCTATAATTAACCCTCCTCTATAAGAACCAAGTTTAAATAGTGGGAAGTTTTTTATTAATAAATGATCATTATAACCAAGATTCCTTGCAATTAATAAATATCTATTCTTAGACTCTCTAGCGTTTCTAAGTAGTTGCATATAAAAACTAGCAGGCTTATTGTAATATTCAGAAAGGCTATTCGATAAATCTGTCAGGTTTTCGTTAAAATTTTTATCTGAAGGAGCTAAAGCATCAAAACGAATATCATATTTTGGAACAGAAGTAGCTAGAAGTTTACCTCCACTAGAATAAACACTTCCTCTGTTTGCAGGAATTATAATGTTTTTAATATTATTTTGTTCTGATAAACCTATATAGTAGTCTCCTTTGACAAACTGTATGTTTACCAGCTTGAAAACAACGGATACAGCAAGTATAAGTATCAATATAGACACGATATATGTTCTATTAATAATATGTTTTTTTGTTGTAGCCAATTTATTTAATTATTATTATTTTCACAGGAGGATCAGTTGATGTAGCAATTCCCATTTGATTTATTTTTCTTGATACTGATGATTCCATCTTATATTTAATAAGTATAGTTCTAGTATCTACAAACTCCGATCGTAGTGATTTTACACTTTCGTTAATTTGAGCGATATTATGAATTTTTCTATCTACACTGTGTGAACTATATATCATTAGTAAACTCAGAAAGGAGAAGAACAAAATTAAACTCCAATTTTTTGATGAGTCGTCGCTTAAAAGAAACGAGCCTCTAACAAATTGGATAATTCTATTTTTCATTTTTAATTTTTTTCTGCGATTCTTAACTTTGCACTTCTAGCCCTGTTATTTTCTTTTACCTCTGCTACGGAGGGAGTAATTAATTTGCCGACTTTATTAAATGGAACTTCCACATTTCCATAAAAATCTTTTTTAGCATCCCCCTCAAACAATCCGCTTCTAATAAATCGTTTCACTAACCTATCCTCTAGAGAGTGATATGAAATGACGCTAAGTCTACCGTTTGTCTTTAATACATCTTGGGATTGAATTAAAAAAGATTTAATAACATTAAGTTCAGAGTTAACTTCAATTCTTAAAGCTTGGTATATTTGAGCTAATAATTTGATGCTCCTTTTCTTCGGAAGTATAGTCGATAGTAAGTTGTTTAAATCTAAAGTTGTTTTGATTTCAGAAACCAACCTTGCTTCTATAATTTTTGCAGAAATAATACGAGACATTCTTAATTCGCCATAATCAAAAAATATGTTACACAATTGATCATAAGAGTAACTATTCACAATATCAAATGCTTTTAGCTCACTGTTTTGATCCATTCGCATATCTAAATCAGCCTCATATCTGATTGAAAACCCTCTTTCAGGAACATCAATTTGGTGTGAAGAAATTCCAAAATCAGCAAGAATCCCATCAACCTTATCGATATTGTTAGAAATCAGATTTTCTTTTAAATACATGAAATTCTTGTTTATTAATAAAAATCTATCGTCCTCAATTATATTATCTATTGAATCTAGGTCCTGATCAAAAGCAATTAACCTTCCCTTTGGACCTAATTTTTTTAATATTTCTTTACTATGACCCCCTCCTCCGAAAGTGACATCTACATAAGTTCCATTCTCAATAATATTTAACCCTGCTACAGACTCATTTAACAATACAGGAGTATGGTATTTCATAGCCTATTCATCGTTTCCCATTACATCCTCTGCTAATTCAGCAAAATCAATAGCGGAATCTTGCAAAACTTTTTCATAGCTGTTTTTATCCCATATCTCTATAATATTAACAGAGGAAGAAATAACAATATCTTTAGAAATACCAGCGAAGTCAACCAGATCTCTAGGTATTAAAAACCTTCCTGAAGAATCTAATTCTAGTAATCTAACACCAGCAGTAAATCTTCTTATAAAATCATTGTTCTTCTTCTTAAATCTATTTAAGGAATTTACCTTTTCAATTAAATCATTCCATTCAGTGATAGGATATAACTCTAAGCAATTTTGAAATACTGCACGCTTTAAAACAAAACCATCTTGCAAAACGCCAGATAATTGTTTTTTTAATGAAGAAGGTAACATAACCCTGCCTTTAACATCAGCCTTGCATTCGTGTGTTCCAATAAGTGGCTTCATTTCTTCTTAATAATTGATTCAATCAAATTTAAGAAAAAAGTTACCACATTTTACCACATTATACCACATTGTTAATAAAATTCTATTAAACGCAGAAAAAATCGATAAAAAAACAAATTTATTTATATAAAATACTGATAATCAAGTACTTAAATATGTGTAATAACTAATTAACAATATCTAGAAGAAAGATGTTAATAACATAAGTGATTTAATAAAAAAACATATAGTATTATCTTAAATAAAATATGTGTAATTTTGCAATGTAAAAGTGCTAGGATGAATTTTACCCCCAAAAAAGAAAACAAATTTAAATACATCGAGGAAGGTAATGGTACTCCAATTATTTTCCTACATGGACTAATGGGTGGTTTATCAAACTTTGAAAAGTTAATCTCTTTTTTTAGTGAAAATAATTTCAAAGTGCTAGTTCCTGAATTACCACTTTATGACCTTCCATTATTAAATACTTCCGTAAAAGCTTTTGCTGAATATTTAAATGACTTTATCAAATTTAAAGAGTTAGACAAATTCATATTACTTGGAAATTCTCTAGGTGGACACGTTGGCCTATACTATACAAAACTATATAAAAAGAAAGCAGCTGCATTAGTGTTAACTGGTAGCTCTGGATTATATGAAAGTGCTATGGGAAGCGGATACACTAGAAGAGGGGATTATGACGTAATGAAGGCGAAAGTAGAAGAAGTTTTTTATGATCCAAAAGTAGCTACTAAAGAATTAGTTGACGAAGTTTTTGAAACTGTCAATGACAGACGTAAATTAGTTAAAACATTAGCAATAGCTAAAAGCGCTATAAGACATAACATGTCCAAAGATTTAACTCAAATGAATTTACCTGTATGTATAATATGGGGCGAAGACGACATCGTAACCCCTCCAGATGTTGCTGATGAATTTCATAAATTACTTCCAGACTCAAACCTCTTTTGGTTAAAGAAATGTGGCCATGCTGCAATGATGGAACATCCTGATAAATTTAATAAAATTGTAATCAATTGGCTTTCTGATAGAAAGATTATATAAATCTAATATATAATGCAAATTAAATCAGCAAAATTTGTTGTAAGTAATCAGAACGTCTCTAACTGCCCAAAGACTAATATACCTGAATACGCTTTTATAGGCAGAAGTAACGTAGGCAAGTCTTCCCTTATAAATATGCTTACCAATCAAAAGAATTTAGCAAAGACCTCTTCAAGACCAGGCAAAACACAGCTAATCAATCATTTTTTAATAAACGATAGTTGGAATTTAGTGGATCTTCCAGGATACGGTTACGCTAAAGTATCAAGATCCCAAAAAAATATATTTCAAAAATTTATCACTAATTACTTTAAGGAAAGAGAGCAATTGATATCGGCATTTGTACTAATCGACATACGACACAGCCCACTCCCTATTGACATTGAGTTTATTAATTGGCTAGCTCAAAATTCAATATCATTTTCTATAATATTCACTAAATGTGATAAATTAAAGCCAAATGTAATCCAATCCAATCTTGAAAAATACAAACTAAAACTACAGGAAGACTGGGAAATATTGCCCAATTTTTTCATAACATCTAGTTCTAAATTTCGTGGCAAAGAAGAGATTTTAGATTTTATAGGTGAAGTAAATTTATCACTTGAAAAAAAGTCTAATCTTTAATTACAAAAGTCAACACATCTCCAGTAGAATTACTCATTTTTTTTAATCCAAGTAATTTAGCAATAGTTGGTGCTATATCTGTAATTTTTGTTTTAACATTAGATTCACCTTGTACTATTTTTTTACCGAAAAATATAAGTGGCACATGTGTGTCATATGAATATCCGGACCCATGAGTAGTTCCCTTATTTCCATAGCTGATAACATTTTCTTTAAGCTTAAAAATAACATCACCTGATCTTAGAATATTATATCCATTTTGGATTAATAGTTCATATCCGCTATCAAAATTTCCATTAATTATTTCTTTTGAGGTGTATACTTTATCAATAAAATCTAGCTGAGTAAGCGTGTTAATTATTGTCTTCTCAATACTATTAAGATTAAGATTTAATGAATTAATAGTTTTATTATTTAGATAAATCTGACTGTTCATAATTTTGCTAATTAATTGATTTGAGCCATAAGATTTAAACAAAACATTCTTTAAGATATTTTTAACGGTACCCTCCTCAATATTTTGAGATTTAATGCCTAATGAGTTCAAATATGCAGGGATTTTTGCGGCTCCATGATCAGCAGTTAAAAATAATGTGTACTCATTTTCTCCAACATAACTATCTAAAAAATTCAATAACCTTTCTATTTCTAAATCAAGTCTTAAATAAGCATCTTGAGTTTCTTTAGCGTCAACTCCAAAATTGTGACCAATGTAATCCGTAGAAGAATAACTGATGGTTAAAACATCTGTAAATTGATCTTTTCCTAATTTTTCATTGGATATTGCTTCAATAGCAAAATCCGTTGTTAAACTATTACCAAATGGAGTTTCTTTTAACATATCATATCCATCATTTAAATCTTTAAGCTTGTTTAAATCATAAGGAAATGTAACTGAAGGGTCACCCTTAAATGATTTTTCAAAGTTATTATCATCTGATCTACTTTCCTTGTAAGTATCTATATCATATAGTGTATTCCAATCAGTTAAATATTTTGAAATAGATTCAGAATTATTAAAAGAAGTCACCCATTCAGGTAATTTATTCATGTAATACTTACTAGACACCCATTCCCCTTTATCTTTTCCATAAAACCAATAAGCAGCATTAGCATTTTTTCCACCCATTAGAATTGAACCTCTATCTTTAATCGCAATAGAAATAGTTTTTGAATTCATATCATTTTCAATCCTATTTAAATCAGCTAAAGTGTTAACCAAAAGGTTATTTGGAGACATCTTTGCCGAATATGCGTTACCTCCTAAATTTTCATAATCTAAATCTGTAGTACAATAAACATCTTTTTGTGTTTTTTTATCAAACCAATTATTACCAGCTATACCATGAGTCTTTGGGGTTGATCCAGTTGAAATAGACGCATGTCCAGGACCTGTAACTGTTGGTACATAATTAAAATGATTATTTTTTAAATTAAAACCTTCGCGTATTAATCTATTGAAACCATTATTGGAATAGTTTGCTTCATATTTATCTAAATTATCAAACCTCATTTGATCAACAACAATAGAAATAACTAATTTTGGGTTATCTAAATCGCTTTGTAATCCAGCATTTTTAGAGTTACAATTGACAAATGTCAATCCAAGTAATGTAATTAGTATTATTTTGATTAAAAATATATTTTTCATTTGAAGAGGGATTAAAATAATATCAAAAATACTGTTTTAATAAATATTAAAAATTAATTTAGTATAAAATTATTTATTTCTCAATGCGGCACCTTCACAATATCGGTCTTTACTTTATTATGATTAAGAAAATGTTCCATAAGCCAACTAAATGGAGCGTTATGAAACAGTTAATTTTAAAAGACGTTGAGGACCTTGTGATAAATTCATTAGGAATAATTGCTTTTGTTTCATTTTTTATTGGTGGTGTTATTACAATTCAAACAGCGCTAAATATGGAAAACCCATTACTACCAAATTATCTGGTTGGTTTTGCTACAAGACAATCTATTGTCTTAGAATTCGCACCTACTATTATTTCTATAATTATGGCTGGAAAAGTTGGTTCATTTATAACTTCAAGTATTGGATCTATGCGGGTTACTGAGCAAATTGATGCCCTTGAGGTAATGGGAATAAATCCATTAAATTATTTGGTTTTTCCAAAAGCAGTAGCAATGCTTTTATACCCTTTTATTATTTCAATATCTATGTTTGTGGGTATTTTAGGAGGATTAGCTGCTTGTGTTTTCGGGGGCTTTAGTTCTGTTGATAATTTCATAACTGGAGTACAAATGGATTTCATACCATTTCATATGGTCTATTCTTTTATTAAAACTTTTATATTCGCTTTTATACTAGCTACTATCCCCTCATTTCATGGGTATTACATGAAGGGTGGCGCTCTTGAAGTTGGTAAAGCTAGCACTACAGCATTTGTATGGACTAGTGTTTCTATTATACTACTCAACTTTATTTTAACTCAAATGCTATTATCCTAATGTTAAAAATACACAAGCTATATAAATCATTTAACGAACTTGAAATACTTAAAGGCATCGACGCAGAGTTTCAAAGGGGAGAAACAAGTCTAGTAATAGGCCAAAGTGGTTCGGGGAAAACAGTGCTATTAAAATGCTTGTTAGGTCTGTACAACTTTGACGGTGGAGACATTATTTACGGAAACAAAAAACTCAATGATCTCGATGAAAATGATAAAATGACGTTGAAATCTAAAATAGGCACTGTGTTTCAGGGTAGTGCATTATTTGACTCTATGAGTATCGAAGAAAATGTAATGTTTCCGTTAAAAATGTTTACAAACTACACTAATGAAGAGATTCTTGATAGAGTTAACTTAGTTTTAAAAAGAGTAAACCTTATCAATGTAAATAAAAAAATGCCTAGCGAAGCATCTGGCGGAATGCAAAAAAGAGTTGCAATTGCAAGGGCTATAGTTAATAACCCAGAATATTTATTTTGCGATGAACCAAACTCTGGTTTAGATCCAAAAACAGCAATTCTTATCGATAATTTAATTAAAGAAATAACCATTGAATACAACATCGTCACGGTCATTAATTCTCACGATATGAATTCAGTAATGGAAATTGGAGATAAAATAATTTTTCTTGAAGATGGGCTAAAAAAATGGGAAGGAAGTAAGAACAATATCTTTAAAACTGACAACAAAGCTGTTACTGATTTTGTTTACTCCTCTACGCTTTATAAAAAAATCAGAGATTCATATAAGTAATCATTCAATTGTTTAGAAGGTTGTTTTCAGCCCCATCCAAAAAATCCCATTCAAAATGAGTGGGATTTTTTTTTATAATTACTAAAAACACAGTTTACCTAAAAATTGGCTGCTGATTAATTATCATCAATTTTTTTCAAAGTTGCACCAGTCCCTGAAGCATCAATATTGAATTTATCATTCATGTAAATAATTCTAAAAAACGATCTTCTATTTTGTTGGTGCTCTTCCTCAGAACATCTTACGCCATTAGCACATTGATTTAATAGCTGAGACTCTCCAAATCCTTTAGCTGTAAGTCGGTCAGGGGAGATCCCTCTATCTAACAACCATCCTCGGGTTGATTTCGCTCTACGCTCTGATAGGTTTTCATTATAGATATCATTCCCTCTTGAATCAGTATGTGATTCGAAACTTATTATCATTTCTGGGTATTCATTCATAGCTTCTAAAACTTTTTGTAATTCTACTGCTGCATCTGCACGAATAAAGGATTTGTCAAAATCAAAATACAAAGGCTTAAGCTCTAATATACAGCCTAAATCATTTGGCGCACATTCTGTTGCCCAATCAAGCGCTAGATCAACTATTATATCTTGAGATATTGACGGAGTAGTTAAATCTTTGGAAGCAGGTTTATAAGCTTTACCATTTCCGGCAGTTATCCTATATAAAATAGAGCAATCGATTATATCTTTTTTAAAATTATACCGCGCATCTTCTCCTACAATTTGTTCTGCTATTACTTCTAAATCTTCCCCAATTAATTGAACTTTTGATCCAGGGATCAAATCCCCTGTTCTAATATCAGTTACTACTCCAGCAAGACTAACCAAACAAATATCTTCAAAAAATGTATATATTTCATCTGACGAACTTCCATCAAAACCATCTCGATTTGAAGAAAGGTATCCTCTATTAATTTCAGGGTTAATTATTAATCCAAAGTCATCATATCTGCTATTTACAGGCTCTCCTAAATTAGTAGTAGAAGTTGGGAACCCTTTGCTATTCAATGCTGTCATAAAAATATCCAACCCCCCCAGCCCCATTAATCCATTACTAGAAAAATACAATACATTTTCAGAACTAATATATGGAAAGGATTCTCTTTCTTCAGTATTAATATTTGGACCTAAATTTACAGGACGTCCATAGTTTTCTTTATCAATAATATCAACATACCAAATATCAGACTTGCCAAAAGTTCCTGGCATATCTGAAGAAAAATAAATGCGTTTTTCATCCAAACTTAAACTAGGGTGTGCCACTGAATATTGATCGCTATTAAAAGGTAATTCTTCAACATTACCCCATGAATCATCATCTTGCATAGAAGCTCTATAGAGTTTTAATTTAATCGTATTTTCATCATCCCACTTTTCTTCCCCTTTGAAGTAATTATTTCTAGTAAAATACATGGTTTTTAAATCCTTAGTAAAGGTAGTTGACGACTCGTGAAATTTAGTATTAATACCCCCATTGAAAGGAGTGTTATTTACCAAATCTCCATTTACGTCTATATCTGCAATATGCAAGTCTAAAAATGGCTCTCCAGTCCAAGTATAATCTTCCGAACCACTTCCTTTATTCGCGGAAGCAAAGACTACTTGAGAAGATCCATAATAAGAAGGACCAAAGTCAGATTTAGAAGAATTAATGGATGTTTTTGAAATACTATATAGATTTGAATTTTTTTCAATAGTATCTAAGTACTGCTGATTACTATTAAATTCATTTCTAATAATAATTTTATCAGTTCTTTTTATGTATTCACTCATGATATAATCAGCTCCTTTATAATCGCCCAGACTTTTTAAACTAAGTGATGCTTTAAAATAATATTCTGCTGAAATTTGATCTGAATAATTTGTTAATAATTTATTGTACCATACGGCTGCCTTATCATACTGGCTATTAAAATAATAGGTATCTGCAAGTGACTTTACAACTTCAATAGATTCATCTCCAGACTCAGCAAATTTAACATATGATTTTTGAGCATTCACATAGTTATATCTTTCAAAATCTTTTGCAGCTGAGTATATATTTAATGGAACATCTTTAAATTTAGATTTTTTTGAATAATCAACAGAATCTAATTCCATAGTTTGATTAGCACTAGGGGGAATATTTTTATCTAAATTCTTATTTTCTTTTAATATTTCAGATTCATTTATGCTTTTATTTTTTTTTGATTTAAAAATTTCCTGTAACCTTTTTTTTCCACTATTAAAAAACTTGTTGAATTTGAATGCAAAACCGGATGAAATAGAATCATTTTCAATTGGTGAATCTAACTCAGTTTTACCGACTTCAATAATCACTAGTTCATTTGAATTATTGATTTCAATAGATTTATCTATAGAATCTTGCCCATTTGACCCTATTGAAAAAATAAACAAACAAACTGATAAAGTAATTTTAAGTTTTCTTGAATGACTAATTAATTTTATTAAGTTCATAATTATATCTATTAGAAGAATCTAGGGGTTAATACTCTTTTTACTTTATTTAAAATATCTAAGCGAAAAATTAGCTCATAGGATCCAGAACTATACTCTTGAAGATCAGTTGTCTGATAATCATAGGCAAATCCTAAAAATACACTGTCTGAAACTTGAAACCCTACTAACCCACTTAAAGCTGCACTAAGCCTATAAGCAGCACCTAAGGTTAAAGCTTCATTAATCAAAAAGTTAGCAGATAGATCAAGTTGCATTGGAGAACCTCTTACTATTTTAACCATTGCAGCTGGCTTAAACTTTAAACTTGGGTTGATATCCCATACATAACCTGTAATCAAAAAATAATGCATTCTATCGCGAGCCACAGACCCTGCACCTGTACCATTACTAATATCATAATGCCTAGTACTTAAAAAACTAGGAATTGAAAGTCCTGCATAAAAACGGTCAGTATTATAATATACGCCCGCTCCAATTTGGGGTGAAATTCGATTTTTGATATTGTTTTCAAATTGAACATCCCCAGGATCATAAATATTTAATCTGGAAAAATCCACGTTCAAACTGTTAATTCCAGCTTTTAAACCAAAGGTTATTTTAGATTTGTAATCGTTGTAAAAAGTATAGGCATAATCAATAGTATAATTCCCTTCAATAGCTGGTCCAATTTTATCATGTACAATTGATAATCCTATTCCCATTTTTTCTTTTATCCAAAATGGACTATTAATTGTAAATGTTGATGTATTTGGAGCTCCATCAAAACCAACCCATTGTTTTCTGGTTAGTAAGCCAAAACTTAATGCGTCATTTGCAGATGCGTACGCAGGATTAACTACCTGAGTATTATACATATACTGCGTATACTGTGGGTCTTGCTGCGCATATATATCGCTAAAGACTAATAGTATTAAACCGATTGATAGTGTATAATATTTATTTATATTCATTTTGAATGATTTAGCTAATTGATTTTTAATTATCCTATTATTCATTTTTAGTCTCTATTTATATATATATAACCTGTATAACTACTTTGTCCTGGATTACTATCTTCAAAAGAGATGATATAGAAATACGTTCCTGTAGGCAACTCTTGGCTTTGTTTATAAGTAATTCTACCTTCTGATATTCCAACAAATAAATTGTTGGCTCCTCCAAGAATTCCATAATTTTCAGTTTCATATACTAATACTCCCCAACGGTTAAAAATCTTAACATTATTATTAGGGTAATATTCTATACCTGTTATTTTAAAATAATCATTATTACCATCACCATTAGGAGTGATTCCATTGAATATTTCAAAATTCGTATCCACAGGTTCTTGATATAACTCTGTAATAGTTGGATCATTAGAGTTATTTCCATCGGTATCATCCCCATCATCACTAATATCAGTAACATCATCTGTACCTGTAGGACTACTTCCTGTAGCGGTAACTGTATTTGAAACACCACCTGCTTCTAGAGCTTGCGCATCTATAACATAGGTCGCTATATAGGTTGCTGTTTCTCCTACTGCCAGTGTACCATCTGTAGACCCCT
>Ga0209710_1000603_pt1 | contig 31768 bp, 31 predicted proteins | sample ArcticOcean_MG_C_5_FD_187436 | JGI IMG/M metagenome (GOLD analysis project Ga0209710, IMG submission 187436) | Marine microbial communities from western Arctic Ocean - ArcticOcean_MG_CB4_138 (SPAdes) (version 2) | ecosystem: Environmental > Aquatic > Marine > Oceanic | place: Arctic Ocean...
GTATGTATATGAGACATAGCATATACTCCAAAGTCTTTTTTATCAGCATTTGGTATTAATTCTTCCTCTCCATAATTAGTGTTAGTTTGAGATAAAACGTTAGCTCCAAAGATTAATTCTAATTTTTCAGTTTTTGGAAAAATATATTTAAGATCAAAAGTTGTTGTCTCTAAATCCATATTTAACGCAGGACCCTCTCCATGTTCGTCGTGGTCATCATCATGATCGTCGTCATCATGATCATCATCATCGTCGTCGTCTCCGTGATCGTCGTCATGATCGTCATGCCCTTCCTCTTCGTGTTCACCAAATTCCTTTCTCTTATTAGAACTAAACCCTAAAGTAAATTCAATCTCAGATTTGTTATTAAAAAGAAGTCTGTTTTTCCAAGAAATCATAGTATTTGTAAGATCTTGATAACTTTTTTCTTCTTCATGCTCATCGTGATCGTCATCATCATGATCATCATCGTCATGATCGTCGTCATCGTCGTCGTCATGATCATCATCGTCATCATGATCGTCATGATCGTCATGATCTTCCTCACCGTGAGGAATTCCAATTTCAGAATCATTAATATTAACTCTTAAATCAGAAATAAAATTGTCTGATGTGTAACCTAATCCAAATTTTAAATCACTATTCTTAAAATAAGTATTTTCAATCTCAGAGTCAGGTGTGTTAAAATCATTATTATCTACAAGACTGGCTTGAACCAAATAAGATAATTTATTTAAACCTCCTTTAATTCCTAAGTTAGTTGTAAGACCTTGGTAATTTGAATTATAAATAGTTCCTAGTTCTATTTCGGTTCCCTCTCCAGTATAATATGAATCTGGATTTACGTAAACTACTCCACCAATGGCATCACTTCCATATAAAACAGACATTGGTCCTTTAATTATTTCAACTGAGCCAACTCCAAAACCTGAAATTTCCATTCCATGTTCGGCTCCCCATTGCTGGTTTTCAACTCTCATGAATTGATTAAAGACAGTAATACGATTAGAAGATAGACCTCTTATTACAGGTTTTGATATACCTGGACCTGTTGAAATTATAGAAATTCCTGGAATTTCTTGAATAGCATCAGAGAAGTTTAGTCTTTTAATGTAGTTTAAATTATTTAAGTTTAATTTTTTGACATTAAGTACATTATTTTTTATAGACTCCTTAAATGGTGTAGATACCACTACCTCATCAAGTTCTACAGAAATTATAGAATCATTTTCTTGAGTAATTTGAGCGATAATTTGATTTGTGCTAATTAATAGCAATGCCATTAAGGCAAATTTTGTAATATTTTTCATTTATTTTTTTATTTATTTTGATTGATTTGATAGATAAAATTTAGCAATCAAATGGGGGGCCCCTAGAATCAAAATAAATAATATGATTTGAAAAATATATTTCGCTATGAACTACATTGAGTTCATTGAAATTTTGAAAATCAGTATTTAAAATATCAAACTCACTAGAATTATAATCAAAGCTTATTCTAATAAAATCACATGTAGTACAATCTAGTTCAGCTTTGTGAATATGAATTTCTTGATCATCACATGCAATATGTTCTTCAAAAATAAAGTGATTAGCCCCGATAATTGAAGGCAGACTTAAAATTCCAATAAGAATAAAACTTATTATACTCTTCACTTGGCAAAACTAATAAAATTTAGAATTTAAAAGTCAATCCTATTAAAAAATTTCTTTCAGCCTGTGGATAATATCCAGCTCCATCTAAAGTTTTAACCTGTCCAGGTGAAGACCATGTGTCGTCATAAGTGTAGTAATATCCATTTGAAACATATTCTTTATCAAAAATATTGTTAACCAATCCAGAAATTATAATTTGATCAAAAATCTGATTTGAATTTATATTGAAGCTGAAGTTTATGTTATTGACAAAATAACTATCTAGAATTGAATTAACCGCATCTGTATTACCCATAAATTGCTTTCCAACATACTTTGACAGAAAACTAATCATTAGCCTATCATTTGGAGAATATACAATTGAATTTGATGTAATAATTTCAGGCGAAAAGGATATATTAGTTTTACCAAAATCAAATATTTTTCCATCAAATTTTGATAAAACTTGTTCATTTTTATTGGAACTTAATGTAAGATTTGTATTTATTAAAAAATCTTCTGAAAGTTTAACACTTGCTTCTGTCTCAATACCCATTCTATAACTTGATCCACTGTTGGTTCTAATTGGAGTTCCTACATCGTCGAGTTCTCCAGTAAGAACTAATTGTTCATTGTAAAGCATATAGTACGCATTTAAATTTAGTCTTAAACCATTCTTTCTAAAACGCCAACCTAATTCGAAATCATTTAATTGCTCTGGCTTAATATTTATATTACTTTCATAATCACTACGGCTGGGCTCTCTGTTTGCTCTTGAATAAGAACCGTAAAACATTGAGGCTGGACTATGTGTTAACGATAAACCAAATTTTGGGTTGAAAAAACTGTAAGATTGATCAATCAACATGTTAACCAAATCTGATGTTATTCCTGAGGTTTTATAATTTAGATTTCTAAGCTGAAGATCTCCATAAAATTCTAATTTATTGCTTAATAAATAAGAAGCTTTTGCAAAAACACTAAAGTCTGTTTTTTTACCATTCCCATTATAATATCTATCTCTTAAAGAACTGTTTTTACTGAAATTTCTAGCCCAAATAACCTCGCCATAGTGATCGCCACTGTAGGTGCTATAAGAGCTGTTAAACATTAAGTTAAGCTTGCTTGTTTTATAATTTGCTGATGCATTCAAAACATAGAAATTATTATCTAACCATCGTCGTCTTATTAAATCTGTTGTTCCTGTTTTATTTCCTTGTTGATCGATATCTGAAACTACTATTCCACCATATGTATCTATAGAATCGTCTTCTCTAAATTGTTCAAAATACCCTCTACCATATGTGTAATTAAGCCCTAAATTAGTTGACCATTTTTGATTCAACTTTTGATTCCAATGAAACTGATAATGATCTTGTTTATAATTATCTATCTCATTTTCGTAAGTATATGGGTTCTGTCTTCTGTTTTCTAAAAGTTGTTCTTTGCTAACTCCAGACCAAGACTGATAAGTTTTTTCGTGACCTCCAAATGTCAATGCTTTAATTAAAGTGTTTCCTTTACTGTAAGCGCCCTGAAGAAAGTATGATTTTAAATCTGAATAAGCTCTGTCAACATATCCATCAGAATCAATTTTAGACAGCCTTCCAGAGAACTCAAACGAATCGTTTAATTTACCTGTACTAAATTTAACTGTATGTTTTAAAGTATTATAACTACCTACTGAGTTCGAAATTTCAGCATATGGATTATTAGAAATTGCGTCGGTAAGTATATTAATACTAGCTCCAAAAGCACCAGATCCGTTAGTAGACGTCCCTACTCCTCTTTGAACTTGAAGACTTTCAACTGAGGAAGTGAAATCTGGAAGATTTACCCAATATGTTCCATGTGATTCTGGGTCGTTAAAGGGAATACCATTAATAGTAATGTTAGTAGATTGAGCACTTACTCCTCTAATTCTGATACCAGTATAACCAATACCTGCTCCAGCATCTGAGGTAGTTACTACAGATGGCAAAAAATTCAATAAAACAGGTAAATCTTGCCCTAAGTTTTTTGAAGATAAATCAGATTTTGTAACATTAGAATGTGTGATTGGACTTGAGTATTTGACTCTAACAGACTCTACGATAACTTCATCTAAATTCTGTTTAGTGCCTTGAACAGAATCAGTTATTTTTTCTTGAGAAAACAAACTAAAAGTTATTGTAAGTGATAAAAAGTATATTATATTTTTCATATTTAAATTGATGATAAAACAAGGATACACTTAGTGTAGATACAATTTCCCTCTCCAGAATTACTTGGCAGGTTCATTGGGTATAATCTCAGCCGTAGCACCCCATTTAATTAAGATTCAAATATAGAACAAAAAACGAAGAAGATTTATTATTTATTTAATAATTCATCAATTTCTTTTGTTGCAGTTTTTATTCTATCATTTACACCACCTGAAACTAAAATATAAGGTTTATTATATTTTATTAAGGCCTGTTTAAAAGCATTAAACATTTCTTTTCTATTGTTGGGGCGATCTCTTAAATCGTCTTTTACCCACGGAATATCTATATCAGTCAAGATATATAAGTCGTATTTGTTTTCAATTGCATACTTCTCTAAAAGAGGATCGCAAAATCCATTATAATAAGTTTCAGAATAAACTTTGGTTTCTAACAAATCCGTATCACAAATTAACAAGTCGGTAGCTTTTTTAGAATATTTATTTTCCAGTTTAATTTGCCCATATGCAATTGGAAGTAGATCGTTTAATTCACAAACTTTATTTTCTTTATCCCACTTTTCTTGTAAATAATCTCTTGCAAACTCTTCAATCCACAACACATTATAATGTGAAGCGAGTGCTCTAGATAGTGTGGTTTTTCCTGATGACTCAGGTCCAAAAACAACTACTTTTAAGCAGTCTGAAGTGATTTGTTTAAGATTTTTTTCCATGAATAATATCCTGCAATAGCAATAAACGTAAAAATTAAATATTGTAAACTAGTAAAAGTAAGGCCTTTGTAAAAATATAAGGGGATTGAAATTATATCTGCAATAATCCAAAAAATCCAATTTTCAATTTTTCTTTTAGCCATTAACCACATTCCAACAAAAAATATAGCTGTAGTTATATTGTCTACGTAAGAGGTTATCGTACCCCACTTATCAAAATAGACATATATTAAATAGACAAATACTAAAGAAGAAAGAAAAATTATAATACCAATTTTTTTTTCATTATTAGTTACTCTTGAAATAGGAGTAATAGTGTTATTTTCTTTTCTAGTCCAAATAAACCACCCGTAAATACTCATAAGAAAGTAATAGGCGTTTATCATCATGTCACCCAATAAAACCCATTTGTAAAGAAGATATATAAAAATAGCTGTAGATATCATTCCAGTTGGAAAAACCAGGATATTATTGTTTTTTGAATACCAAACACTTAATAATCCGAAAACTACAGCAATAATCTCTAAAACAATATCTTTAGTTTGATACTGAGAATATTGTTCAAATAATAAATCAAAAATTTGGTACATAATTACTTCTATCTGATTTTACAATTTTCATATTCATAATAATACTTTCTGAGTTTAAAAAAGTATGATAAATATTATCATTCAAAAAACTCATAAGCTCATTATAATTACCGTAAATCTGAGTACTCAAAGGAGTTTCTATAATTTTGAATTCAGATTTTCTTAAAGATTTAATAAAATCTTTTATTACAGATTCATAATCATCTTTAAGCGGAGTTAATGTCAATTCAACTGAAATATCCATGCTATTTTATTAAGTATGCTACAGAACAAATGTATTGTGAAAAATTAGTTATTTCTATATTATAATACTCTATTATTTCATTTTTGTAAATTTTGACTTTTGCTCTATCAAACTCAATATTAATAGACTCAATTAAAATATTTTCCTTAAAATCTATTCCCGAATACCCAAAAGCTTTAAAAACAGCTTCTTTAATTGTCCAAACTTTAGTCACGTTTTCAACAGAATTTAATTTAATTAAATTCCAGTCTGATTCAGAAATAAATTTTTTAGAAATATTTAAAATCTTAGGTCTAAATTTTTCAATATCAATACCCACTTTAGTATCTGATATAATTACACCACAATAATCAAAAGAATGGCTAATTGAAATAAATTTATTATTTGAAAGATGAGGTTTACCATTATTATCATAGAATAATGTATCGCTATTTATCTTCAATAACTTTAAAAGGTTTTGAACTCCTAAAAATTGTTTTCTTTGATTTGAAGACTTTATTAAATTTAATCTTGAATTAGGATAAGTAGAAGGATTTAAAAGATTTTTTAGTTCAGTTTCAGTCTCAGATAATTTCCAAAGCAATATATTGCTTGATATAAAATTATAATGATTAGAAATTGGCATAGTTCAAGGTATTAAACTATATTTTATCTAACAAGAAATGCTGATTTGTTTTATGCTTCGAAAGGGACAATCGAAACAAAAGACTTATTATCTTTCTTTTTTTTGAATTGTACTATTCCGTCAATTCTTGCATGTAGAGTATGGTCTTTACTTACATAAACGTTATCACCTGGTTTGTGAGCTGTTCCTCTTTGACGAACAATAATATTACCTGCAATAGCAGCTTGACCTCCAAAGATTTTTACACCAAGTCGTTTAGATTCTGATTCTCTACCGTTTTTTGAACTACCTACACCTTTTTTATGAGCCATTTTGAATAATTTTTATTACTTCTTAGTTACCGTTTTTTTAGCAACTGGTTTTTTTGCAGCTACCGTTTTTTTAGCAACTGGTTTTTTTGCAGCTACTGGTTTTTTAGCGGCTACTTTTTTTACTGGAACATCAGTTTTAGAAGCTTCTGTCTTAGTTTTAGCTTTTACAGCTTTTTCTAATATATTTTCAACAAGAATTTGAGTTAAAGCTTGTCTGTGGCCATTTTTGACCGTATAACCCTTCCTTCTTTTCTTTTTGAAGACAATAACTTTATCATCCTTAAGATGTTTGACGATTGAAGCTTCAACGCTAGCACCTTTGATAACAGGATCGCCAAGAATAATTTTACCTGAATTATCCAACATTAAAATATTATCAAAACTAATTTTTGATCCTTCTTTACCTTCAAGTCTATTTACATAAACTTTTTGATCTTTTTCAACTTTAAACTGTTGACCGGCTATTTCTACAACTGCGTACATAATGATATTTTTGTTAAAAAACGTGTGCAAATATACATGGATAGATTATATATAACAACTATTAATGGCAAAATATAAATTGTCAAAAAAACTACACTTTAATGATTGATATATTTTAGTCGTTTATTGAATTATATAAGTTTCTGCTATTTAGATTTTTTATTTGCTAAATAAACACCTGCTAATATAATTATGGTTGCAAATAATTGATTTAAAGTAAACACTTCTCCATCAAGTAAACCCCAAAACAAAGCAACAATTGGCAAAGTATAGGTTACAGAAGAGGCAAATACTGGGGAAGAAATCTGAACAAATTTATTAAATAAAATTTTCGCAAATACTGTTCCAACAATCGATAATATTAGTATACTAAATAGTGCAACCTTGACATCTTTATCATTCAAATCTATTTCCTTGAAATCAGACATAAGAAATATTATAATTGCTAAAGGAAAAATAAAAATAAAATTTCCAACAGTTATAGCAACAGCTGAAACATCTTGCAAATGAACTTTTAATAGATTTACTTGAACGGCGTATAAAACAGAAGCAAATATTATAAAAAAGACATATAGCAAGTTTTGATCAGGATTAATAATCGAACCTTGATACATTAACAATACCGAACCAATTAAGCCTATGATAACGCCTGATATCTGTTTCGAATCAATTTTAAAGCGATAGAACCCTACTCCAATAAGCAAAGTGGCAAGAGGGGTTAAGGAATTTAAAATAGCAGCCAAAGCGCTGTCTATTTCAGTTTGTGCATATGCAAATAAGAATGGAGGGATAAAGGAAACTAATCCTGTAATAAAAATCCACTTCCATTTGTTTTTAGGAATCGATTTTAGAGTAGAGTAACCAATTAAAAGTAATAAGATTGTTGATATTATGGTTCTCAAACTTCCAACTTGAAGCGGACTCAATCCAATTAATGCCTTTTTTATTAAAATATAAGAACTTCCCCAAACAAGAGATAGAATCAATAAATAGATCCATTTTAAGTTTTTAGTATCCATTTATAAGATTTATTTCCAATTAAAAGTTTGAATCATTTTTCTAATATCATTATTTATTAAATGAATTGAAGGAAGAAGCGAATCATAGTTAGGTTTGGAATCAAAATATAGTGACCCTTTTAAGTAGACTGAAGTTGAATCCGTAATATAAAATTGCGTATTTGAAGGCGCATTTCCAACAAAGGAAAAATACTTTGCAAAAACTCTATTTTCAACATCATTATACTCACTAACATTAACTGCAAAAGCATTAATGGAATTTTTTTGAATTTTTTTGGTAAAATCAGAGTCAATTAAACTAAAATTATCTTTGATGTTTATTGAACTTAAATAAAGTATAGAATTCAAAGAACTATTTTTAATTTTCATATTACAATTTTCAAAATCTATTTGATTTTCAGAGTTTATAAAAAATGAATATCCACAATTGCTTTTGTAAAAAACATAATTAGGCACACTAAATTCATTATACAAAAAAGCTTTGGGCTTTGGAATTGTTGTGTGGTTTGAACAACTCATAAGAAAAATAAAAATAAACAATATAGTTTTTATCATTCCTTTATAATTACCATAACATTCTTTATTCTTTTTCTATTGACTTCAACCACTTTAAATTCAATTCCTTTAAGCTTTAGTTTGAAATTTTTTTTTGGAAAAAATCCGATTTGTTCAAGTAAAAAACCGCCTAAAGTTTCTGAATCTCCTTTAATATTTTCAAATAATTTATTGTCCTTGATTTTTAAAATTCTATATAAATCAGTAAGATTCACTTTACCTTCAAAGACAAAAGTATTATCGTCAATTTTATTATAGATAATATCATCTTGATTAAATTCATCGTTTATTTCACCTACTATTTCTTCAACGATATCGTTTAAAGTAATAATACCAGAATTTCCTCCATATTCATCAACAACTATAGCCATGTGATTTTTTAGTTTTTGAAATTCTTTCAACAAATCATCAAGTTTTTTATTTTCAGGAATAAAATAAGGTTCTCTAATCAAAGTAGTCCAATCAAAGCTCTGTTTATTTAAATGAGGGAATAAATCTTTTAAATATATAACTCCCGCAACATTATCAATAGTTTCGTCAAATACTGGAATTCTAGAATATCGGTTTTCTCTTACTTGTTTAATAAGTTCATTATAAGACATTGTTTTAGATACAGAAAAAACATCAATCCTAGGCTTCATTACCTGCTTAACTTCGGTACTTCCAAAAGAAATAATACCTTTCAAAATCTTCTTTTCCTCACTAGATGTTTCGTTTTTATCGGTTAAATCAAATGCATCCGAAAGCTTGTCAACAGATAAATTAGGTTTTTTAAATACTAGTTTATCTTGAATAAACTTGGTCATTTTACTCATAGGAATAGTAATAAAAAAAAACAAATACTTGTCTAAAAACTGAACTGGAAAAGCCATTTTTTTTGAAAATGAAATTGGTTTTCTATTAGCATAAACTTTTGGGAGAATCTCTCCAAATAATAATATTAAAGCAGTAATAAATCCAACTTCTATAACAAAGTTTAACCAGCTAGGTAAAAAATAAAAATCAAATAATTGACCAAAAGAAGCTAATAATAATACAATAGATATATTTATAAAATTGTTAGAGACAAGTAATGTTGCCAGTAATCTTCTAGGTTCACTTCTTAAAAGAGCAATTAGTTTTATATTTTTAATATTAGAACTTGATATTTTTTTTAAATCTGTTTTAGAAAGAGAAAAAAAAGCAACTTCAGATCCCGAAATAAGAGCAGAACATACCAGCAGGACTATAATTAATAATATTTTGATTAAATCAGGATATATATCTATTAACAAAAAGGAATTGACCAAATTATATAAGATTATTTAAAAGGGTAAGTCATCAGCATCATTTTCTGTGACTGGTGTATTTGATTGAGGAGCAATTGGCTCATTAGAGGCTAAAGGAGATTCGTTTACATCAGATTTATTTGACAGAAAATTAAATTCATTAACATGAATCTCAGTAGAATATCTCTGAACACCATCTTCAGATTGCCACTTTCGTGTTTTGATCTTTCCTTCAACATATATTTTGTCACCTTTACTTAAATACTTTTCGCAAACTTCAGCTGCTTTATTTCTAACCACAACATTATGCCATTCAGTATTTGAAACTTTTTCTCCAGTAGTTTTGTTAGTATAGTTTTCGTTTGTTGCTATTGGAAATCTTCCTATACAACCTCCTCCTTCAAAATGATGCATTTTAACTTCATCACCTAAATTTCCAATTAACATTACTTTATTTAAAGATCCGCTCATATTATTTTTATTATATCCAAATATAATAAATTACATCAAGAATTTATTCAATGTCTCAATAAATGAACTCAGAGGTTTTGGAAAAGGCAAATTTGAAAGCTCTTTAATGTAAATAGAACTGTGATCTAGTTTATCAACATAATTAAGCCAAAAATTTATTTTTAAATTTTGATGTGATAACTTATGATTTACAGTTTCTAAAAGCTTTATGTCATTTGTTTTAGAAAACGGATGTTTATTTAGTTTTAAAAAATCATTCAGTGAAGATCTGTTTAAATCTGTGTCAGATTCAAATAAAGGAAATTGATATAGATTTTGCCAAATATCTTTATTGGTTCTTTCTTCAACCATTATCCTTTTGTTTTTATCAATTATTATAAAATAATTTAAAAATCTAGATTTAGATTTAGCGCTTTTCTTTTTAACAGGAAAATCAAAAACAACTTTGTTTTTAAATGAAAAACAAACTTTATTATAAATACAATTCTTACAATTAGGAGTTTTAGGTTTACAAACTAAAGCTCCAAATTCCATTATAGCCTGATTAAAAACACTTGGGTTATTTACACAAATAAGCTTGTTTAGTAGAATCTTGAATTCTTTTAAGGAGCCTGAGGTGTTTATAACTGTACTAATCCCAAACAATCTTGATATAAATCGATAAACATTACCATCAAGAACTGGGCGCAACTCATCGTTTGAAAAAGAACTTATTGCACTTGCAGAATAATCTCCGATTCCGGGAAGTTTAATAAGTTCGTCATAAGTGTTAGGAAATTGAGATTTATAATCTTCAACAACTAGTTTTGAGGTTTTATGTAAATTTCTTGCTCTACTGTAATATCCAAGACCTTCCCAATTTTTCAAAACGTCTTGTTCTTTAGAATCCGAAAGAGACCCTACATTAGGATATCGATCAATAAATTTATTATAATAGGGCAACCCTTGTTTAACTTGAGTCTGTTGAAGTATAATTTCTGAAAGCCAAATCTTATACGGGTCTTTAGTATTTCTCCACGGCAAAGACCTCTTATTAACTGAATACCAGTTAATTAATTTTTTAGAAAAGTTTAAGTATATTTTATTTGACAAAATGAAATTTAATAAAATTTGAGATATTATTAGAGCATTTTAAAGGATGAATAATAAATATAAATTTATATATTTGGCACCTTAAAAAGTAAACATAAATAAAATAAAGAATATGACCAAAGCTGAGATTGTTTCAAAAGTTTCCAACAACCTAGGATTAGATAAAAACGAAGTTTTAGCTACTGTTGAAAATTTAATGGATGAAATAAAAAACTCATTAAATGGAGGAGAAAATGTTTATTTAAGAGGGTTTGGGAGCTTTATTGTCAAAAAAAGAGCTGAAAAAACTGGAAGAAATATTTCAAAAAATACAACCATAAGAATTCCTGAACATCATATTCCTGCTTTTAAGCCGGCTAAAGTTTTTGTTGAAGGTGTTAAAAAAAATAATTAAAAATATAGATTATGCCAAGCGGTAAAAAAAGAAAAAGACATAAAGTAGCTACACACAAGCGAAAGAAAAGAAGTCGTGCTAATAGGCACAAAAAAAAGTAAGTTAGATACTTAACTGATATTACGATCTTTGAAATGAAATAAGTTGAGTGACTATCAGCACTAAGCTTTTTCCTTGTAATTAAAAATCCTGTTAATAAAGTATAACCCGTTCGCTATATAGCGGACATAAAATCAATATTGTGAGTAAAGAAATAATAATACGTTCAAATTCCACAGCTGTTGATTTTGCATTACTTAAAGACGGTAAATTAATTGAACTTCATAAACAAAATGATAGTAACAAATTTAATGTTGGAGATATTTTTTTAGCAAAAACTAAAAAAACAATTTCGGGTCTAAACGCTGCATTTGTAAATGTAGGTTATGAAAAAGATGCATTCTTGCATTATCATGATTTAGGACCAAGAATATTATCATTAATTAAGTTCATTAAAGGTGTAAGCGCAGGTAAAATAAAAAAATTTTCACTTGAAAAATTTCCTTTCGAATCAGAAATTGATAAAGAAGGAAGTATTTCGGACGTTATAAGTCCAAATCAAACTGTTTTAGTTCAAATAATAAAAGAACCAATTTCAACTAAGGGCCCAAGAATAAGTTCAGAGTTATCTTTTGCTGGTCGTTTTTTAGTATTAGTTCCTTTCTCAAATAGAATTTCTATTTCTCAAAAAATTGAAAGTAGAGAAGAAAAAAGCAGATTAAAAAGACTTGTACAAAGCATTAAACCTAAAGGGTTTGGGGTAATAGTAAGAACTGTAGCTATAGATCAAAAAGTTGCAGAACTGGATAACGATTTAAAAAACTTATTTAATCGTTGGACAGATCTTTGTAAAAAAATCCAAGGAGCTGAAGTGCCTTTAAAGGCGCAAAGCGAACTTAACCGATCCTCTTCAATTCTAAGAGATTATTTTAATGATACTTTTACTGGAATATATGTTAATCAAAAATCCATGTATTCTGAGATTAAAGATTATTTGGAGCAAATTGCTCCAAAAAAACAGTCAATTGTAAAACTTCATAAATCTCATAATCCAATTTTTGAAGAATATGGAATTGAACGCCAAATAAAAACAGCATTCGGTAGAACCGTTACAATGAGTAAAGGTGCTTACCTTATAATAGAACATACTGAGGCGTTACATGTTATTGATGTTAACAGTGGAAATCGATTGACAAAATCAAAAAACCAAGAAGAATCTGCCCTTGAAGTTAATTTAGTTGCAGCTACAGAGATAGCAAGACAATTAAGACTAAGAGATATGGGCGGAATTATTGTAATTGATTTCATAGATTTAATGACTCCAGAAAACAGAAAAACTCTTTTTGACCATTTCAAAAATGAAATGGAATCTGACAGAGCTAAGCATAAAATTTTACCTCCAAGTAAAATCGGCTTAATTCAAATGACCAGACAAAGAGTTAGATCAGAAATGGAAATTAAGACTATTGAAGCTAATCCAAATCAAAACGGAACAGTTGAAGCCCCAATAGTTTTAATAGATAAAATTTATGATAAAATTGAAAAAGTTTTTTCAACCAAAAAATACGATAACATAAAGGTTTTTTTACATGTTCATCCATTTGTTGCAGCTTACTTAAAAAGCGAATATCCTTCAATAAGAATGAAGTGGTATTTAAAACACAAAAGATGGGTGACTATTGTCCCTAGAGATGCCTACACCTATTTACATTTTAGATTCTTTAGTAAGGAAGGTAAAATCATAAATGCTTAAAAAAAGCGGCTAATTAGCCGCTTTTTTTTTGACTAAAAATGAGTTAATTTAAGAGAATGAAAAGCGGAAACTTTACAGTGGATGAAATAGAATTTAAATTAAAGCAATATTGCTCCTATCAAGACAGATGTCATAATGAAGTTGAAAAAAAATTAAAATCATTTGATGTGATTTCTGAGGTTAAAGAGCAAATAATTTTCAATTTAATTAATGAAAATTACTTAAATGAAACTAGATTTTGTAAAAGTTTTGTGAGAGGAAAGTTTAAAATTAAAAACTGGGGCAAAAGAAAAATTACAATAGAACTAAAAAGTAGAAAAATTTCAAGCTATAATATAAATGAAGGATTAAAAGAAATTAACGAAATTGATTATCTAAATAAATTAGAAAATTTATTTAATAAAAAATTGGCATCTTTAGATCACTTAAGCTTAATTAATAAAAAGAAAAAAATTCTTTCATTCTTATTATACAGAGGATGGGAAACAAATTTAATTTATGAAAAAATCAATCAAATTAAATAATCTGATTTTAGTCTTATTAGTATTTACTTCATTACTACAAAGTTGTAAAAAATCAGTAGACTACATTGCTTATAATGGGAATATTTATACTGTAAATAACGATTTCAATGTAGCAAGTGCATTTGCTGTAAAAGATGGAAAATTCATCGATGTTGGAAACGATGAAATTTTTTCAAAATATAATACAAAGCAGAAAATAGATCTTAACGGATCTACTGTTTTACCAGGCTTAATTGATGCTCACTGTCACTTCTATGGACTTGGATTAAATCAAAGTGTAATTGATTTAACTGGAACCAGTTCATTTAATGAAATTTTAGAAAAAATTGCATTTGAAAATAATAAAGATGTAATTAGAGGAAGAGGCTGGGATCAGAACGATTGGGAAATTAAAGAGTTTCCTGATAAATTAAAATTGGATTTAGCTTATCCCAATACACCTGTAATATTAGAGAGAATCGATGGCCACGCTTATTTAGTCAACCAAAAAGCCTTAGATATTGCCGGAATTGATATTAATACAAAATCAACTAACGGAACTGTACTTTCAAAAAAAGGTAAGCTAACTGGTGTTCTTATCGATGGTCCTATGTCTATAATAGACGATGCTTTTGGAGAAATTTCATTAGACAATAAGATAAAAGCTTTAATTAGCGCTCAAAAAATATGTTTTCAAAATGGTTTAACAACAGTTGATGATGCTGGGCTTTCTAAAAAGGTCATACTGCTTATAGATAGTCTACAAAAAAAGGATCTTTTAAAAATGAGAGTATATGCCATGATAAGTAATTCTGAAGATGATGTTGATTATTTCTTAGAAAATGGACCTATTAAAACAAATTCTTTAAATGTTAGATCAGTAAAAGTATATGGTGATGGCGCTCTTGGCTCTAGAGGTGCAACGCTTAAAGAACCGTATTCTGATGACAAGCATAATTATGGAAAACTTGTAACCAGTTATAAGGACATAAAAGATTTAGCAGATAAGTTAGCAAAAGCTAACTTTCAAATGAACACTCACGCTATTGGGGATTCAACTATTAATATTTTAATTGATACTTATTCAAAAGTACTTGAAAACAAAACAGACCCTAGGTGGAGAATAGAACACTCACAGATAATAGATCTAAATGATATAGACGGTTATAACAATAAAATATTACCTTCAGTCCAACCTACTCATGCTACAAGCGACATGTACTGGGCTAAAGATAGAGTTGGGTCCAAACGTATAAAAGGCGCCTATGCATACAAAGCACTACTTGAGAAATCAAAAGTCATAGGACTTGGAACAGATTTTCCTGTTGAAAAAGTTAATCCATTCCATACGTTCTATGCTTCTATTTCAAGAAAAGATTTAAATGATTATCCTGAAAAAGGATTTGAGTTTGAAAATGCCCTTTCAAGAGAAGAAACTCTAAAAGGAATGACTATTTGGGCAGCTTATTTAAATTTTGAGGAAAAAGAAAAGGGAAGCATTGAAAAGGGAAAGTTTGCTGATTTTATAATTATTGACAGAGATATAATGAAGGTCGAAACAAATAAAACTCCAAATACTAAAGTTTTAAAAACTTATCTGTCTGGTAAACTAGTCTATTCCAATACTATAGCCAATTAAGAAGCTTCTTCCTGGCATTGGTACTAGATTTGTTTCCGAGTAAATCTCATCTAAAATATTATTGACATAAATAAAAACTCCTTTTTTATACCTAATTTTTGAATCCAAAACAGAGTAATTAGACTGATCTGATCTTTCAGCATATTTATATATAATTGAATGATTAATATTCTTTATATAGTTAAGATTAAATTTTGATATAAAGTGGTGTTTTAGTGAATTTAGCGAGTATTTTGAAAAATTGATGTCACTTACATAATTATCATCTTTAATATTGGTGTAACCAATACTAATCGAATTATCATTTGATAAACTATAAGAACTTTTAAAACGGTATGACATATCCACTTCAAATCCACTAGTGCTTAACGAACCTATGTTTACGGCTTTCCATAAGTCGTCTTCATTCTGTTTCACATAATCAATTATGTTTTTTGCATTTCTATTAAATAATGCAGTAGAGAATTTAAAATTAGAAGTATTGTATTTTAAACCAAATTCCGTAGAGGTAGCTGATTCAGGATTTAAATTTTCATTACCAACAGTTGTTCTGTCACTGTAATATAAATCTGTATATGTAGGGATTCTATAAGTCTTTCCAATATTACTGTACAGTTTAAAATTTGAATTAACGTTATAACCTAGATCAATTCCAGGGAAGGAATGAAAAGACATGTCAGAAAAATAACTAAGTGCAATTCCTGGTGAAACCACCAGTTTTTGGTCAAGTAATTTAAATGTATGATCAGCAAAAAGATTAACCGTAGTTCTATTGTGCTCTCCTAAATTATTACTTGAAATATTTACTGTAGATAAATCCAATCCAAATCCGGTAACTCCAGAACTAGAGAAATAAGAACCACTTAGTTCAGCAGAAACTTTATTGGTTTTATGCAGGTTTCTATAAACAGAAGGATTGTCTCTTATGTATATGTACTCGTCTTGACCGCGCCTCCAATATAATCTAGGAGTAATTGATAGCTTTTCAGAATTTATAGTTGTAGTAACTCCTAATAGACTTGCTTGAGTTTCTTCATATTGTTCTGTAGCACTAGGACTAGCATAAAACCCATTAGCTCCAAACTTATTTTCAGTAAAAGAAGCTATTACATCAATGGGGGAGTTATTGGAATTAAATGAAGTTTTTATAAAGTAATTATTTTTTTTAAAATCTGTGTTATGTCTGTATCCATCTGATCTATTGCCTGAATAGCTAATTAAAGATTTTATCTTTTCTCCAATAATTTTAGTTGACAATGAAATGTTTTTTTGCTCAAACGATCCATAAGAAAGTTCGTTTAGATTTATATTAGCTGTGCGCTTCTCCTTGTTACCTACAAGTTCTTTAGTAACTATGTTAATTGCTCCATTAAAAGCATTTTGACCAAAAATTCTAGCAGCTGGACCTTTTATTATTTCTATTCTTTCAATTAAATAAAGAGGAAGAATCATATTCAACGTATGATGCCCTGTCTGAGCATCGTCCATCTTCATGCCATCAACTAAAAGCAAAGTTTGATCAAATCCACCACCTCTTATGTAAAGATCACCTTGAACTCCTCCTACACCTCTTCTTCTAACATCTATTCCTGTAATTTCTTGAAGAAGGTCAGAAACATTTGTTACTGGACTATTTTTAATATCTTCTGAACTAATAATTTTAACTGTTCTGAAATTTTTGGAAAAGGGTAAATCAATCTTTGTAGATAACACTACAACTTCATCAAGATTTGTGGTTTGATCTTGAGAAATAGATAAATTGCTTAATAGTAATATTAAAAGTGGGAAAACTTTTTTCATATAAAAGCATTAAGAAAAATAAAAACTAGTCAGTTAATATAATAACTTTATTTTCTTTCATCTCAACTACACCTGAGGTAATTGTTAGATGTATTTCTTTAGGACTTACAACCGAAAATAAATCTGATAATTTATCTGAGTTTTCAATTTCTCCTAATATTTTTATTGTTCCAGAAATTAAAGTTGAAACTATTGGAGCATGATTGTCCAACATTTGAAAAGATCCATCAGTTCCAGGAACTAAAACGGAATCCACATTAGCGTTAAGCAGAGTGTTTTCAGGACTTACTATTTCTAATTGCATATTATAGTTTTAAGCTTCAGCTAACATTTTTTCTCCAGCTTCAATAGCTTCTTCAATAGTTCCTTTAAGGTTGAAGGCAGACTCCGGAATATGATCTAATTCACCATCCATAATCATATTGAAACCTTTAATAGTGTCTTTAATATCTACTAAAACTCCAGGAATACCAGTAAACTGTTCAGCAACATGAAAAGGTTGAGATAAAAATCTCTGTACTTTTCTTGCTCTATATACAGAAAGCTTATCTTCTTCAGATAATTCTTCCATACCTAGAATTGCAATAATATCTTGAAGTTCTTTATATTTTTGTAATAATTCTTTAACTCTTTGAGCGCAATTATAATGATCATCTCCAATAATATCTGGAGCTAAAATTCTTGATGTTGAATCCAAAGGATCAACAGCAGGATAAATACCAAGCTCAGCAATTTTTCTAGAAAGTACTGTAGTTGCATCTAAGTGAGCAAAAGTAGTTGCAGGAGCAGGATCCGTTAAATCATCCGCAGGAACGTATACAGCCTGAACAGATGTAATAGAACCGCTTTTAGTTGATGTAATTCTTTCTTGCATCGCACCCATTTCTGTAGCCAGTGTAGGTTGGTAACCAACAGCTGATGGCATTCTTCCAAGAAGAGCTGACACTTCAGAACCAGCTTGGGTAAATCTAAATATATTATCTACGAAAAATAAAACGTCTTTTCCTTGACCATCTCCAGCACCATCTCTAAAATATTCAGCCATAGTAAGACCAGATAAAGCAACTCTAGCACGTGCTCCAGGTGGTTCGTTCATTTGACCAAAAACAAATGTTGCTTTTGATTCTTTTAACGCATTTTTATCTACTTTACTTAAATCCCATCCTCCTTCTTCCATGGATTTATCAAATTCTTCACCATATTTTATAATACCCGACTCAAGCATTTCTCTTAAAAGATCATTTCCTTCTCTTGTTCTCTCACCAACACCAGCAAAAACAGAAAGTCCACCGTGACCTTTTGCGATATTATTAATTAGTTCTTGTATTAAAACAGTTTTACCAACTCCAGCTCCACCAAATAATCCAATTTTACCACCTTTAGCGTAGGGCTCAATTAAATCAATAACTTTAATTCCTGTAAATAATACTTCTGTAGATGTTGATAACTGATCGAAATCAGGAGCTTCTCTGTGAATAGAAAGTCCGTCTTTACCAGTTTTAGGTAAATCTCCTAAACCATCAATAGAATCTCCAATTACATTAAATAATCTACCGTAAACATCATCTCCAATAGGCATTTGAATTGGGTTTCCAGTAGCAAGTACTTCAACCCCCCTTGCTAATCCATCAGTTGAATCCATTGAAATAGTTCTAACAACATCTTCACCAACGTGAGATTGAACTTCAAGAACTAGAATAGACCCGTCTTGTTTTTTAATTTCAAGAGAATCATAGATTTTAGGAAGATTATTTGAAGAGGTATCAAAAGTTACATCCACAACAGGTCCCATAATTTGAGAAACTTTACCTATAGAGTTTGACATTATTTAATATTTAAATTTTAATGAGGCAAATATAAAATTTTATGAGTTAAATTCTATAATTTTTTATATAAAAAAAGGCGACCTAAGTCGCCTTTTTATTAACATTATATTATCTCTTATGGATTTATAGTAAATCCTACATAGAATTGACTTCCAATTGAACCAGAACCAGGCATAGCGAAATATTCATCTCCACCTAAATTAGTTCCCCCAATTTTAACTCTAGAGTTTAAACTTGGTAATTGAAAAAGCATTGAAGCATCAAACGTTGTATTAGCAGGAATCATTGCATCTATAAAACCTGATTGCTGCCACATGAAATTATCATGGTACTTAGCAGTAACATTAACTGAGAAGTTCTCAGCTAATTTAGCTGAACCAAGAGTTAACACTACTCTATTTTCAGGTGTGTTAAAACCAGCTTCATAATCAGTGTTTGTATTAGCAAATTCCATTTTATTATAAGAATACGTTCCGCTAAAATCAAAAGTATTTAAGATGTTTGTTTCAAATCCTGCACTAACTCCGTATGTATTAACAATTTCATCAGTATTAGCATCGTAACTAAACACTTTGTAATCTCCTTGAGATAGAGCATAAAGTCCCATCATAGTTGAAGCACTACCGTAAAGTGGAGTGATAACATTCACAGCTGAAATAAAATTATCCCACGTAGAATAGTAAGCATTAATATCTAAAGCTGTTTTCTTTCCATTAATTCTATATCCTAAATCAAATGATTTAACTTCTTGAGGACCAACATTTCCTAAGTCACCTGCAGCAACTGGAGCACCAGCTTGAACTGAAGCTAGAGTGTAAGAATTCATTTTAACTTGATTTCCACTAACATTAAATGAATTACCTGAAGCACCTCTTAATCTCATGTTAAATCTGTCAACATTATCAGGAGATGATCCCATTAATATAGCTTGACCTATATCAAGACCAATGTACTGGTCTTGAGCAGCTGGATTTTGGAATCCTGTTTGGTAAGAAAATCTAATATTTTGATTTTCTGAAAGACTAACAAGCGCACCAATTCTTGGTGTTACAGTTCCTTCAAAAAACTCACTTTTATCATATCTCATCGATCCAGTTAATCTAACCACTCCGTCAAAAAGAGATTTTTGAGCTTGAGCATAAAGTCCCATATCAGTAAATTCGATAGGAGCATCATAATCAGTAAATAACGTTCCGTTAGATCTTAAAATGTAATCTCTGTAAGAAGCACCAACTATAACATCAACTCCATCAATTAAGTCTTGTAAATTGTAATCAACCTCAAAACTATTTGACTGTGATGTGTCTAGTATACCAGCACCACCAGCAAATACGTCTATACCGTTATTTACAGCTCTTTCGTAAGCAGTATTCCAAGCTGCAGATCCAGGAACTAGCATGTTTGCATCAGCAGCTTTTCTAGCAGCAGCATGAACACCTAAATCACCACCTTTTCCAATAATATCATTAAGAGTGTAACCGAACTGCGCGTAATAGATCATAGTATTTAATCCAACAATTGGATTAGGATCTACAACACCAGGAAGTGCATTAAAATAAGAACCTATATAGTTTCCAAAATATGCAGGAAGTCCACCTGGCTGAGCAATAGTCATTACAGCACCTAAAGCAGATATATCATGAGTATTTCCTGAATTTTCAGCAGTATGATAGAATCTTAAACCTAAATTTCTGTTTTTGTATTCAATCTTATGTTGTTGAAGACCAAAGTTTTTCATCTGGTTTCTATTACTTGCATGTAACATAGTGTTACCTGAACCTATTTTAGAATTCAAAATAATTTCTGAATCTTCAGTTGGCTTATAATGAAAAGCGATATCAGTTTTAAAACTTGAAGCTTTGTTATCAATTAAATCAACTTCGTTGTAACCACTTGCATTAATCTGATAATTCCCAAAGAAATTTGGTGATAAATTAGCAAATATATAGTTCACTTGAGCAGCAGCAGCAGGAGATAATAAACCAGCTCCAACAAGCTGTGGAATAACAGCTCCTCTAAAAGCTTCAGTCATGTTAAATCTCTGACCAATATCACCGTAAACATTTACACCATCATAGTCAGGAAAGTCTCTTGGGTTTTGAGCCTCAACAGTACCGTCAATATAACGACCATTTAAATGGTTAATATCTCTGTAATCAACTGCATGCCAGTCTTCACCTTCTTGGTAACTAACAGTAATTTTAGCAGCGAATTTGTCACTGAATTTATTTGCAGCTCTAAAAGCAAAATCATAATAAGTGTTTTCACCAGCAGCTTCCTGAGAAGTTAAACCGTGCTTATATGTAGCACTAACTCCTTGAAAATCAAACGGGCTTTTACTGTTCATAAATAAAATACCTTTTGTAGCATTAGCACCATATAAGGCTGAAGAAGCTCCAGGCATTAATTCTACACTTTGAATATCTAATTCGTGAATACCAAGTAAGTTACCAGCTGAAAAACCTAAACCAGGCGCTTCATTATTCATTCCATCAACTAACTGAACAAAACCATTGTTATAGACAGTTGAAAAACCTCTAGTATTTACTTGTTGAAGAAATAACCCTCCAGAGTTAATTTGAACACCTTTAAGTCCTTCTAAACTACTGTAAAAATCAGCACCAGTAGATTGAGCGATATCTTTATAATCAAATTTTTCAATTGTTACAGGAGAATCGAATAATCTCTCAGCTATTCTTGAAGCTGAAACAACGATCTCATCTAGTAAATTTTGAGATTCCGTTAATTGAACATTGAAATTTAAGTTTGATGCTGTAACATTTAATGTAACAGAGTCAAAACCAACACTGGAAACAGTGATTGAAAATGGGGGCATTTGATCCACAGAAAGTGAAAAATTACCATCAAAATCAGCAACTGTACCTGTTGTGCTACCTGCAACAACATTGGCACCAGGGATTGGATTATTATTTTCATCACTAACAGAACCTGTTACGGTTGTTTGAGCAAAAATAATTGTACTAAAAAGTACAGCAAACATTGACAAAATTCTTTTCATAATAAAGTTTGTTTTAATTTTTTTTGGTTGTTTTGTATTCATATAATCTTGTAAATATAAATAAAATTGTAAAACTATAAGATTTTATAGCCATTACTTGAGGAATTAATAAATTTTATAGGTAAAAAATCACAAAATATAAAAGATAAGTCCAAGTTTAAATTCTTTTAAATCTTTAAAATCAGGGTTGATTTGTCCAAACTCCTTGTTAAACACTGGATTTAATCCTAAATAAACTCCCAAATTCCAGGTATTATTTCCGGCATTTAAGGTAAGTCCTGATTGTGTTTTTCTAAATGGAAGATTATCAAGAGTATAATTACTGTTTAAGGATTCGTATTTATACCTGCTTCTAAGCAAATAACTAGTTTTAACTCCAAAATAAACTCTCCAAAACTTATAGCTTGTTGGAGTAGATGTTCGCCATCTAAATTCTAAAGGAAATTCTATTTTTGTTGTATTCCACTTGTTTTTTGTAAAATCTTCACCGTTTACAATTTCTGCGCTAACTAAATTATTTAATTTAGTAAGTTTTAAATTACTATTTGAAGAACCTAAAGACAATCCAACACCAACCCCAAGCCCAAAGTTTCTTTGCTTGTTAAAAGGTAAATCTCTAATAAATCCAAAATTTAAAGTGCTTGAAAATTTGTTTTGATTAAAGTTTTCAGGTGCACTTGTTAAAGCACTGTAATACAATCCTAGATAGAATTGATCTTCTAAATACTTATTATCAACTTCATTAATCTGTGAATAACTTTTAACGAAATTCATTATAAGTAAAAATGAAATAAAATATCTCATAAGATCAAATTTAACTTAATATAAATAAAAAAAGCACCCTGAAAGGATGCTTTTTTAAGTTTTATAAAATAGAAAATTAATTGTTTTGAGTATAGTTTCCTATTCTAGTAGTGTAATTAATTTTTAAAGCATTAACCTTTCTTAATTCTTGTTTAATATCAGAAATTAAACCCATATTAGTTTCTCCATCTATTTTTAAAGCAGTTGTTAAAACATTCTGTAGTTCTTCACGTTTTGTAGCTCTTTCAGCAAGAATATAAGCTCCTACATCAGAAACAACAGAAAACTTATCGTTCAACTGTATTTTTGCTTGATTTCCGTATTTAGTTTTGTATCTAGCACTCGGTTTACCAGCATAGATGTAAATAACACGATCCTTTTTATCAAGTTTTTGAACTTGATCAGCAGCTGGAAGTTTATTGTCAACCATTAATGTGTTATCTCTCATTACAGTAGCTACCATAAAGAAAAATAAAAGCATAAATACAATATCAGGAAGTGATGCGGTAGAAATTGCAGGTAACTCTCCTCCTTTTTTCTTTTTAAACTTTGACATAATTATTTACTTTTTATTAGGTTCAGCCTCAGATAATTTTTGAGGGAACATTTTTTTAATTTCATCTAGTTTAGGCTTAAGGCTTATTTTGACCTTCGAATTAGTTCTAGGATCAGAATACATCTTGTTAGCTTCTACAAAAGACATTCTATCGTTTGGAAATTTCTTAGTGAATTCTCTATCTCTTAACACATTATAGGCAGCTACAAGTTCATTTTGAACTGAAATATAAACCTTATAATCAGTCTCTCTATCATTTTTAAGTGAGATAATAGCTTTTTCCGGATTATCTGAAGATGATCTGTCTTTATCGCCTTCACAGTAAGAACATTCTTCTTCACCAAGACCTCCACCATTATCTAAAAACTTAACAGCTGCTCTTCTAACTTCAGAAAGGTCCATTAATTTTTCCTCAACCAAAATCATGTTGTTCTTATTAACCACAACTGTAAATATGTTTCTTTCTTTAATTACAGGGGGATCAACAATTTCATCCATTGGAGGAAGTTTTCTATTAATACCTGAATCAGTTTCAATTGTAGTTGTTACTAAAAAAAAGATTAGTAGCAAGAAAGCAATATCAGCCATCGATCCAGCATTAACTTCGGGTGATTTTCTTGCCATTTTATTTTTTTATTAGTTTTCTAACAGAACCAAATCCCATAGAACAAACTGCAATAACAGTTAAAAAGTAAAACATACGAATACCTGTCTCTACCCATCTTGCTCCAGAAGCTGAAAGCATTACTCCATCTTGCATTGGTGTTTCTTCACCAGATGAAAAAAGATAAGCTACAGCTAAGACAACCAAAAGTGCTCCAATTGCTTTTAGTGAACCTATCATTTTTTGTTTGTCTGACGCTAAATTTTTCAAAGAAAAACCTAGTGAAAGAAGTACGGCAATTGCTAGAATTAATTGAGCTAAATATATTATGTATGAAACACCTCCAAAATCTCCTTGTAAAGCATTCATTTCAATAGTATCATCCCCTTGAACGAGAATCAATAAAAGAAATCCAAGTCCTAAAACTCCAAGAACTACTACTAAGTAGTTAGTTATTTTTTGATAATTCATATTGATTATTTTTTATGTGCTACTAAAATATCTATTAATGTAATTGATGCATCCTCCATATCATTTACAATACTATCAATTTTAGAAATTATATAATTATAAAATATTTGAAGTATAATAGCAACTACAAGTCCAAATACAGTTGTTAAAAGTGCTACTTTAATACCACCTGCAACAAGTGAAGGTTGCATATCACCAGCAGCTTGGATTTTATCAAATGCTTGAATCATTCCAATTACAGTTCCCATGAAACCAAGCATCGGAGCTAAAGCAATAAATAATGAAATCCATGAAACATTTTTCTCTAACTGTCCCATTTGAACGCCTCCATAAGCAACAACTGCTTTTTCAGCACTCTCAACGCCATCTCCAGCTCTATCTAAACCTTGATAAAAGATTGATGCGACAGGTCCAGGTGTATTTCTACATACTTCTTTTGCAGCTTCAGTTCCACCAGATTTTAAAGCGTCTTCAACAGCTTGAGTTAATTTCTGAGTATTAGTTGTAGCAAGATTTAAGTAAATAATTCTTTCAATAGCAATTGCTAATCCAAAAATAAGACATGCAAGAACAATCCCCATAAACCCAGGACCACCTTCAATAAAACGATTTTTTAATTCTTGAGTAAATCCTCTTGGTGCAGGAGCTTCTTCAACCATAGGAGTCTGTTCAGCCATAACCGCCTCGTCTTGAACAACTTCTTCTTGTACTGCTCCTTCAGAAACAGATTCGTCTTGCGCATGTAATTGAATAGTACTTGTTAAAAAAACAGCGACTAATACTAAAAGGGATAATAATTTTTTCATTATAAGTAATTTATTCTGTAGTTAATTTGTTATTTAATTTTGCTAAATATATATAAAAAGTTCAAATAAAAATAATGTTTTAGACAAAGTGTTGATAATCAAAGATGATCATACTACATACTAATAAGAATGTTATTTAAACATATTTTGCAGAGAGGAAGGGATTCGAACCCCCGATACGCTTTTGGCGTATACACACTTTCCAGGCGTGCGCCTTAAACCACTCGGCCACCTCTCTTTTTAAAAAGCTCTCAAAAGTAATATTTTAAGCTAAAGTGCAAATACTTTTTCAGCATTTTTTGTAGTTTCTGAGGCTATTTTCTTAATTGGAAGCCCATAAATCTCTGAAAGCTTATCTATTACATAAGTAATATAAGAACTCTCATTTCTTTTTCCTCTAAAGGGAACAGGTGCTAAATAGGGAGAATCCGTTTCCACCACTATATGTTTTAAATCAATTTGACTTAAAAACTTGTCTATTCCTCCGTTTTTAAAAGTGACTACTCCTCCTATCCCTAGCTTAAAACCAAGTCGTATTGCTCTATTAGCTTGATTTAAAGTTCCAGTGAAACAATGAAATACTCCTCTTAGCTTTGTACAGTTTTCTTTATCTAAAATTTCGAAAATTTCATCAAAAGCTTCTCTACAATGAATTACAATTGGCAGATCATTTTTAATAGCTAATCTTATTTGAAACTCAAAGGCATGTTGCTGCTGTTTTAAATAGGTTTTATCCCAGTACAAATCAATTCCGATCTCACCAATAGCTACATAACTATGACTCTTTAAGCTGTTAACAACAAACTCTAACTCTTCTTTATAGTTTTCTTTAACATTGGTTGGATGAAGACCAGACATTAAATAAATACTACCAGGATACTTATTTTTTAAATCGTGCATGTCATCAAAATGAGTAGAATCAATTGCTGGAAAAATGAATTTACTTATTCCTTTATCAATTGATCTTTGAATGACCTTATCTATATCATCTTTAAATTGATTTAGGTAAAGATGTGTATGTGTGTCTATAATTTTCACTTATCAAAGTTAATATTTTAGATTAATTTTAGTTTATGTCATTAACAAAAAACAGCTTTTTAAAATCAGTAGGATATATTTCTGTTACATTAAAACTTTTAAAAACAAATCATTATTTATTAAAGGCCTGTATTAATGAAGTTGAAGGCAAATTTATTTTAGATTCTGGCGCTTCTAGCTCATGCATATGTCTAAGTTTAGAAAATAAATTCAAAATAAGTTCTAAAAAAAACAAAATTAAGGCCTCAAGTGCTACTAGTAATATGGAAGATACTCGCTTGTCTAAAAACAATACTATTAAAATTGGAAAATGGAGAAGTAAAATCAGTTTAGTAAGTATTGATATGACACATATTAACAGAGTTTTAGATGAAAAGGAAACTGAATCAGTAGACGGAATTATAGGAGCAGATGTTTTAAAAAAATCTAAAGCTGTAATTGATTACGAGTCAAACAAATTATACTTAAAAATTAAGATTTAATTGATTTTATTATTTCATTCAAAGGCTCCTTTACAAGAACATATCCAACAGAAACAACTATTCCAAAAAAACCAAAAACTATTACTATTGAAGATCTTTTAGGCGCGCTTCTTTCAAAAGGTATAGTCACAGGCTGTATTGTAGTAAATACAGGTGTGTCTTTATTAACTTGAAGTTTAGCCTGTTCAACTTGGGAAGCTAATTGTTGAACTATTGACTCAGAAATATTGACTTCACTTTCAATTCTGTCTAGTTTATTTTGAAATAATGAACTAGATATGTTTATGTTTTTATCAACAAAAACTGCTCTTTCGTCTTGTAGTTTTTCATATGAGTTTTTCTTTTCATCGTACTGTTTCAACGAAAAATCCAACATCTCTTTTGAAGAACGTACCTTAAATTCTATAATTTTTTCTTGAAGAAGAGTTTGTGCGGTTTGTGCTATCTGAGCCGGAACATTAATATTTTTATCTGTGAATGAAATAGTTATAAACCCTTCTTTATCATTAATCGCTAGAGAAAATAATTTCTTTAATTTTTCAAAAAGTTTATGATCTTCCTCGTTTATTTTATAAATCAAAGAGTTTTGTGATGTAATTTCTTCGTTCTTAAATGAGCTTAAAATAAGTGAAGGTAGCCCAATTGTATATTTTTTTATAATTCCCAATAAACTAAACGATTTAGAGCTTGTAAAATATTCTCTAACGCTTATATTTTCATTATTAACTTTTACAGTTGAAGCAAGCAGATCTAATTTAAAATCAATACTTTCAACCACTTGAGGGTATAATGTGGGAGGGAATTCCGATGAACCACCTTCCATGCCTCCTAAATTAATTCCAGCAAGAGATGCAAGGCCACTTAAAGATGACCCTCCAGCTTTAACATCAGAACTTAGTTGGGGAATAAAGGTAGTTGTAGAAGTAAACTCATTTGGCTGAAATAATGCATAGACTATTCCTAAAACAACTGCGAATAAAGTTGCTTTAAAAATTAATTTCTTTTCTTTATAAACTTTTTTAAAAAGTTCGATCAAATCAATTTCATCTTCACTGGTGTGCTGATTTTTAATTTCATTCATAATTAGAAACTATTTATTAATGCAAGTATTGATACTAAGCTGGTGGTGTAACCTACAATCTCTCCAACACTAGTTTTATTTTTGTTTTCGTCTTTTTCAGGAACTACAACTTTTGATCCAGGATAAACTCTTGGATAAAATTTAAAAAACAAAAAGTTTTTAGTCACTTTTCTTAAACCGTTTTGATACTCAACGTACACTCCTTTTTTTAATGATTTTTCTGTAAAACCTCCAACATAATCTATAGCTTTTTTAGCACTAATAGGTCTATCTATATTGATAATACCATCTTGTTGTAATGCTCCAGAAATAAGGGCTGTTTTATTTTTTGCAGGAATGTTAATCACATCTCCCGAAACTAATTCAAAATTATATTTAGAACTAGACCCTTGTGAAAGCAATTTATTTCCGTTAACAGGAACTCTAATTTCACCTCTTATAATTGAAATACCAGAGATAGATGCGGATTCTAAAAACTCTATATTATCATTAATAGCATCATAAACCGAATAATTTTGATTTTTTAAAGAATACAATCCAGGAAGGGCTACCTCACCATTTACATTGTAAAATTCATTATTTCGTCTAAATGGAAAAGAATTAACAGTTACAATATCATCAGCAAGAAGAAGAATATTCTTGTTTGGAATTAAATTATCATCTAACTCAATATTAATTTCTTTAGTAATTTTTTTATTACCATCGATAGAAATATTTCTAAAAACTCTTATATCTTTTGGATTAGCGTAAGTTGTAAGGCCACCTGACATAATAACTAAATCTGTAATAGTTAAACCATCTTTAAAATCAACTTCTTTTGGGTTATTAACTTCTCCATTAATTTCTATAACTTGATCTAATGAAATATCCTTCGCAGAAGAAATAAAAAGAGCGTCATTCTCAAAAAGTTGAATTGATAAATCTGATTTATTATCTAAATTTAATGAAACGATTTCATCTTGAACACCATTGTTTGTACGGTATAAAAGAGCTTTTGATAAAGCGTCAGGAGTTAAACCCTTGCTAGACTCAATAAGCTGTTTAACACTCATTGCATTTGAAATATCAAATATACCCGGCAAATAAACCGCTCCTTCAATACTAACACTATTTTCAACAAAGTCAACAACAGTTTTAGCCGAAATTAAGTCTCCATCTTTTAAGTTTGCTTTATCATAATTTTCTAAAGAATACTCTACAATAGATCTAGAATAGGAATCTATTCGATTTATAAATACTTTGTCTTTATATGAGTCAGATGAAAAACCACCACTAAATTTAATTAAATCACTTAATTTTTCATTTTCTTTAATTTCGAATAAACCGTTAATTTTAAATCCATTATCAATATTAATAAGACTGGAATAGGACTCAACCAAAATAACATCCTGATCTCTTAAGTATAAATTTGGATAAATACCTCCAACAAAATAATCATACAAATCAATTGTTTTATAAACTTTTCCGTTTCTAAGTAATTTAATATTTCTGTAAGAACCCACTTGGTTAGGACCACCAGCGGCATATAAAGCGTTTAAAACTGAACTAAAACCTGAGATCGTATAAGTACCAGGAGCTGTTACTTGACCTGTGATATTAACAACCACACTTCTAGCTTTAGACAAACTCAAATCTAATTCTACTTTATTTAACTCATCAGAAGACAACAAACCTGTATAGAGTTTAGACAAACTTTTTATAAGTCTTTTTTTGGCAGAATTAATACTTAACCCTGAAAGATAAATTGGAGCAGCTCTATCAATTTTTAAAGTTCCATTTCTTGAAATTTGAACAGAATATGTATTCTCGGAAGCGCCATATAAATTAATCATTAACTCATCTCCTGGACCTAATCTGTAATCACTTGGTGTTGCTATAAAAAGTTCTGGAGTCTCACTGATGTTTTTATTATTAAAAAAATCACTTCCAAATCTTTTAATTTCAACTATATTTTTATTTTCATCTAAATCTATATTTTCAACAGTTCCAAATGAAGAATCTATTGTGGTATCTCCCAAATCAGAAACATTAGAGATCTGATCAGTATTAGAATTCCATATTTTTCGAAGAAGTTGAAGTTCTGAGGGCTTGGCTCCTTGAGCTACTGCTAATTTTTCAATTTGAATTAAATTAAGGCCCTTTAATTTAGCTTTTTCAACATATGATACAAGTTCAGATTCACTTGAGAAATTAGCAACAGATCTTATTTGATCAATGTTTTGGCTAAAAGAATTAAAACTTAAAAACAAAAACGTAATAAAAATTATTTTTTTAATCATTTAATTTAATTTTTGCAAATATAATATTTTAAAGTTCAAGTGCATTTTTAACATTATCTTTCATTAATTCACTAATTGGATTCTCTAAAGCCTCTTTAATTTTTACTAAAAAACCTACTGACTCTTTTCCATCAATAATTCGGTGATCATAAGAAAGAGCTAAATACATTATAGGATGAATTTCGACTTTACCATTAACAGCTATTGGACGCTTCACTATATTGTGCATTCCAAGGATGGCTGATTGAGGCGGGTTGATTATAGGAGTTGAAAGCATTGAGCCAAAGACGCCTCCATTAGTGATAGTGAAGGTTCCTCCAGTCATCTCATCTACAGTTATTTCACCATCCCGAGCTCTTATGGCCAATCTTTTAATTTCTTTTTCAACTCCTGAAAAACTTAATTCTTGAGCATCTCTAACTACTGGAACCATCAATCCTTTAGGTCCAGAAACTGCGATGCTAATATCAAAAAAATCATATTTAATTTGCTGATCTCCGTCAATCATAGAATTAACATCAGGAAATTCTTGTAAAGCTTGGACGGTAGCTTTAGTAAAAAAACTCATAAACCCTAACCCCACGCCATGCTTCTCTTTAAACTCTTCTTTATATTTTTTTCTCAGTTCAAAGATTGGGGTCATATTTACCTCATTAAAAGTAGTAAGCATTGCTGTCTGATTTTTTACAGCAACAAGTCTTTGAGCTACTTTTCTTCTTAGCATAGAAAGCTTTTTAGATTCTATATTTCTGTCTTTTACGATAGCTTTTAAATCTACTTTTGGAAGTGCTTTAAGCGCGTCATCTTTAGTAATTCTACCACCTCTACCGGATCCAGAAACAGATGAAGATGGAATATTCTTTTCACTTAAAATTTTTGAAGCAGCTGGCGAAGGAGTTCCTTTAGCAAAACTATTTTCTAATTTTGGCACGGGTGAGTCTTCAACTGATTTAATAATGGTAATTGGCTTTTCTTGCTCTTTTTCTTTTTTTGCTTTTGGAGCTTTAGCATCTGTATCAATTAAACAGACTACTTGTCCAACAGCAACAGCATCTCCTTCTTCTGCTTTCAAAGTTATTACACCGCTTTCTTCAGCGGGAAGATCTAAAGTAGCTTTATCAGAATCTAATTCTGCAATAGTCTGGTCTTTTTCAACAAAATCACCATCTTTAACAAGCCATTCTGCAATTTCAACTTCTGAAATCGATTCGCCTGGCGATGGAACTTTCATTTCTAAAATCATAATTTCACTTTATTGGTATTAAATTATAAACTAATATCTATAATAATTAGGTTTATATGGTCCTTTTTGCTCAACCCCAATATAACTAGCCTGTTCGCTTGTCAACTCCTCTAATTCAACTCCTAACTTGTTGAGATGAAGTTTTGCAACTTTTTCATCTAAATGTTTTGGAAGCATATAAACTTTGTTATCATAATTTTCAAAATTAGACCATAGTTCTAA
>Ga0209710_1000604_pt1 | contig 31764 bp, 28 predicted proteins | sample ArcticOcean_MG_C_5_FD_187436 | JGI IMG/M metagenome (GOLD analysis project Ga0209710, IMG submission 187436) | Marine microbial communities from western Arctic Ocean - ArcticOcean_MG_CB4_138 (SPAdes) (version 2) | ecosystem: Environmental > Aquatic > Marine > Oceanic | place: Arctic Ocean...
ACCTGTTCTTTTAAATCTAACGCTTCTTGAATCAATGTCAACAACCTGTCAGAAAAATGACCCTTCATTTCCTTTTTCCGCTGCTTTTCTTTTACGTTAATCAGTTCTATTTTAGGTAATTGTACATTTCCATGACGTCTATTTAATGCAACAAAACCATATTTATTTTGCTGCGCATTATAATAGGTCTCTAGCGAGGGTGTTGCAGAGCCTAACAAGATTTTAGCACTGTGAATTTTTGCTAACACAATAGCAGCATCTCTTGCATTATAGCGTGGTGCGGGGTCAAATTGCTTGTATGACGTCTCGTGCTCTTCGTCTACTACAATCAATCCTAAGTTAGAAAAAGGTAGGAAAACAGAAGATCTTGCACCTAAAATAATGCGTGCTTTTGGTTTGTTGTTTAAAACATTATTCCACACTTCTACCCTTTCATTGATAGAATACTTAGAGTGAAACACGGAAATTTGTTCGCCAAAATAATACTGCAAGCGCACAATAATTTGAGTAGTTAAAGCAATTTCTGGTAATAAAAACAAGACTTGTTTGCCTGCATCTAAAACCTCTTGAATTAACTTTGTATACACTTCTGTCTTACCAGAACTTGTAATTCCATGCAACAGTGTTACCTCTTTTTCTTTGAACGTTTCTTTTATTTCGGCAAGTGCTTTTTCTTGAAACTCATTCAGAACCTTTAAATCGTTGGTATCTCCTTTATATTGAACTCGATCTATTTGAATGTGGTAAAACTCTAAAATCTCTTTGTCTACCAAAGACTTTAAAATATTGGAAGAAACCGCTGCTTTTTCTTCTAAATCTTTTGCCTTTATTGGTTTTTTTGAAGTCGATAATTGAAAAAATCCTAAAACCGCTTCTCTTTGTTTTTTTGCTCTAGACAATTCTTCTAGCAGTTTTCCTAAAGAATCATCTGAGGTATAATTTTTATGGAGCCGAACATATTTTACTAATTTTGGTTTGTACTGTTCGTAAATTTCTTCTTTTATTACAATGGCTTCTTTTTTAAGTAATGCATTTACAATAGGCATTACTTTTTTCTTCCCTAAAATAGCAATTACTTGATGAATGGTTAACTGCGATTGCTGCTGCAGGGCTTCAAAAATTAAGAACTCATCATCTGCTAAAATAGTTTCGTCTAAAAAGGCATCGTTTTTATAAATAATGGTTTCACTTTCTAATAAAAAAGCAGAAGGTAAAGAGGCCCGATATACGTCTCCTAAGGAACACATATAATAGTTAGCAATCCATTGCCAGTGTTCCAATTGACGTGCTGTTACCAGCGGAATTTCATCTAAAATTTGATGAATTTCCTTGGCTTCGTATAAGGTTGGTGGATTGGTATGTATATTAAAAACCAGCCCAGTATACATTTTAGATTTCCCAAAAGAAACTGCTACGCGCATTCCTTTCTGCAAAAAAGTAGCTTCTTCCTCAGTTACAGCGTACGTAAATGTTTTCTGAATTGGAATGGGTAATATAATGTCTATAAAATGTAACAAATAAAGGACTTTAAGTTATACATTATTGTAAAAGTCAAAGAAATGAGTTTTCCAAAAACTTGAACTCTTTGCTTATCCTTCGTTTGATGTATCATGAAAATCAAAATTACATAAATTTAGAATTAAAAGGATACTATTTGCAAGAGAGATTCCTTTAGATACCTATTATAATTTCGAAAGAGGCCTTTTTAAAGACCTGAAGAGGCTACAATAAATTTGAACCACCTCAAATTTTCCTTGCTTCATACGCCTGTGTGCCTTTTCGTAAAACGATCTTTAATTTTTAGAAGGTTCCAAAAGAAAACGCTAATTTTCTTCCCTTGTTGCCCTCCTCGTCCAAGGAAACAAAGTTCCAAAAAAATGACTTCAAAGCTACTCGATTAGGCTTCTTTTTTAAAAATTAATCTTCTGATTGCGATTCACTGTCGGTGTCAGAGAGCTGAACAGTCTCTGTCTCTTTTTTGGGCTCTTTAAACTTACGGGTCCCTTCATACAAATCATACTTCACAAACTTACAGTCTAAGTCTGCATTTTTCAATGCAATTCTTCTAGAGGTTCTTAAGCCTACAGCTTTCAAAGCATCGGTGTCTGAAGTAATTAACCACGCCGTAGAACCGGGATAATTATTTTTTAACGTGTCTCCAATTTTTTTGTAAAACTCTTCTGTATCAATATTTAAACGTTCACCGTAGGGTGGGTTAAATAGAATTGTAGTATTCCCAAAAACCTCTTTTTTAGAATTGAAAAAATTGACATGGTGAACACCAATAAACTCGTCTAAATTGGCGTTTTCTACATTTGCAATTGCTTTTTGCACTGCAGAAGGAGCCTTGTCAAATCCCATAATTTTAAAATGAGAGGAACGAATTTTTTTCAATAAAGACTCTTGAATTATAAAATATAATTCTTCATCATAATCCTTCCACTGCTCAAAAGCGAATAACTTTCTATTGATATTTGCTGGAATATTGTTCGCAATCATAGCAGCTTCAATTAAAATAGTACCAGAACCACACATTGGATCAATAAAATTTTCCTCTCCCGTATATCCAGACAACAATACCATACCGGCAGCCAACACCTCGTTAATAGGTGCAATATTCGTAGCGGTTCTATACCCCCTTTTATGCAAAGAATCTCCAGAGGAATCTAAAGAAACGGTTAGCCACTCCTTTTGAATATGAATGTGAATTTTTACATCAGGATATTTTAAATCAACATTTGGTCGCTTACTATACTTGTGACGAAAATAATCTGCAATCGCGTCTTTCGATTTTAAAGAGATATAATGAGAATTCGTTGTAAAGTTCTTCGAGTTTACAACAGCACCAATTGCAAAAGTTCCTTCTGTCTCTAAATAATTTTCCCATTTAATTTTTTGAATCGCATCATATAAATCCTCTTCATCATAAATTTTACAAATTTTAATGGGCTTTAAAATACGCACAGCAGTCCTTAAAGCAATATTTGCTTTGTACATAAATCCTTTGTCGCCTCTAAAAGAAACGCTTCTTACCGCTTCCTTTACATCCTGTGCACCTAAATTTTTCAACTCTTCCGCTAAGACAGCTTCTAAGCCAAAAAGGGTAGTTGCTGTCATTTTAAAATCTTTATCCATACCTGTAAAATTGTGTGCAAAAATACGTTTTATTGTTTGAATGCTAATGATAGCAACTCAAAGTTTTAACTTTTAAAAAAAACCTTGACCTCACTACTTAATTCCTACTATGAATGCTTTAAGACACCTGTTCATTTATGAGTTCTTCAAAAAATTTGTAGTTTCTCTAAAATACACTTTACAAAACCTAAGATTTTGTTACTTTTACCAATTCAAACGGCTTATGAAAACAAAAGATTGGTTTACAGATTGGTTTAACACATCCTATTATCATATTCTTTACAAGGAAAGAAATGACTCTGAAGCGCAGCTATTCATGAAGAATATCACTGATCTTCTCCATTTAGATAAAGCAAATCATATTTTAGATTTACCCTGTGGTAAAGGCAGACATGCTGTGTTTTTAAATTCTCTCGGCTATACAGTTACTGGAAAAGATTTGTCCGAAAATAGCATAGAAGCTGCAAAACCATTTGAAAATGATACTTTACATTTTAAAGTGCAGGACATGCGAAAGCCTCTAAATGCAACCTACGATGCAATTTTCAACCTGTTTACGAGCTTTGGTTATTTTGAAGCGGATAAAGAGGACCTTCTCATTCTAGAAAACATTAAAAAAGGTTTGAAAAAAGATGGTTTTTTTGTCTTTGATTTTTTGAATGCACGTTTGGTGAAAAAAAATTTAGTTTCAAAAGAAACAAAAATTGTAGAAGGTATTTGTTTCGACATCACAAGAGAAATTACCAATGGTTTTATTGTTAAAAATATTTCGTTTTTTGCCGATGGGAAAGAGCACGCATACACAGAACGTGTAAAATATTTAGATGAAGAAAAAATGATCTATTACCTGAATAAAGTTGGTTTTAAGATTATCCATACTTTTGGCGATTATCATTTAAATGTTTTTCAGCCCTCAGATTCCAATCGATTAATATTAGTCGCCAAATGAATTATATCTTACTAATCGTTTCTGTATTTTTTGGTGCGCTACTGGTGTATGTTGCAAAACCTAGTAATAAAATAGTCCGTTTACTATTGGCTTTTAGCGGTGCTTACCTCCTATCTGTGACTATTTTACATTTGTTACCAGAGGTGTATACAACCTCCTCAGATTACAAAAAAGTAGGAGTTTTTATTTTAATAGGTATTATTCTGCAATCCGTATTGGAATCTTTTTCTAAAGGTGCGGAACACGGTCACATTCATATACATGCAAATCGAAACGAATTTCCAACCTTACTATTTGTAAGCTTATGTCTGCATGCTTTTTCGGAAGGCCTGCCAATTCATGAGGGAGAAACTAATTTATTATGGGCAATTATAGTTCATAAAGTACCCATTGCAATTGTATTAACTACCTTTTTAATTCATACAAAATATTCTAAAAAAATTATTTTTATTTTTCTCTTTTTCTTTGGTCTGATGAGTCCATTAGGCGTTTTAGTTGGAAATAAAATTAATTTTTTTACCAATTATTATACGGAAATTACAGCACTTATAATTGGTGTCTTCTTGCACATTTCTACCATTATTCTTTTTGAAAGTTCAGAGAATCATACGTTCAATCTTCAGAAGTTTACCGCGATTCTCTTAGGGATACTGCTCACCGTTTTTAACTTGTAGTTTTAGCTATTTTTTTTTAAGCGACCTGGGCGTATATTGAGTTGCTGCAAAGACTATATTTTCTAAAAGAGCATTCGCTCTTAAACAAAGTTAGCCTCGTGAGTGTACTAGAATTAAACTAAAATAACATAAAGGAGTTCAAGTGTTATTCAAAAGGAAGTTGAACAACTGTTTTAATTTGCAACTTCATTTATAAACTTAATTCGCATTAAGCGCAACTCATCTTCATCATAATCTCCCTCAAATTCATCCAATGCATCTTGAATTTTGTCAGTTTCTGCCTCCATGAAGTATTCGTGAATTTCTTCCTGTTGCTCCTCATCTAACAAATCATCTAAAGCATAATTAATATCTAACTTTGTTCCTGAAAAGATAATTGCTTCCATTTCCTTGATGAGGTCTTGTATCTCTAATCCTTTCGATTTTGAAATATCTTCTAATGACAATTTTCTATCTGTATTTTGAATAATATATAATTTTAAACCAGAATTTGTTCCAGTACTCTTTACAATTAAATCATCGGGCCTTAACACCTCATTTTCATCGACATAGGTATTTATTAACCCTATGAAATCTTTACCAAACTTCTTTGCTTTTCCTTCTCCAACTCCATGGACAGTAGAAAGTTCTTCTAAGTTGATTGGGTATTTCAAGGCCATATCGTCTAAAGATGGATCTTGGAAAACGGCAAAAGGTGGCACTCCTTGTTTTAGTGCTACTTTTTTACGCAAGTCTTTCAATAACTTAACAAGGTTGATGTCTAAGACTGCACCGGAAGATTTCGCACTTATAATGATTGCATTGTCATTTTCTGCAGAATAAGAATGATCCTCTGTCATGAGAAAAGAGGTAGGATTTTGAATATAAGCATCTCCAACGGCAGTTAATTTAATAACTCCGTATTGTTCTATTTCTTTTTTAATAAAATGAACAACTAATACCTGACGTATTAGAGCCATCCAATATGCAGCAGTTCGGTCTTTACCAATTCCAAAAAATGGTTGCAAATGTGTCCTGTGTGAAGTTAGCAAAGCGTTTTCTTTGCCAATCATTGTATTTACCACTTCTTTAGACTTATACTTTTGAAGAGATTGTTTCACAACAGACAATAATTTCGCTACATTTTCTTTTGCCTCGTGCTTTTTCTTTGGATTTCTAGAATTATCATCCATATTCGCGCCGTCCCCTTTTATAGCATCAAAATCTTCCCCAAAATAATGTAACAGGTATTTACGCCTATTCATAGAAGTCTCTGCATAACCTACAACTTCTTGCAACAATGCATGACCAATTTCCTGCTCTGCAACGGGCTTACTAGCCATAAATTTTTCTAACTTCTCAATATCTTTGTACGCATAAAAAGCCAAACAATATCCCTCACCATCGTCACGTCCTGCTCTTCCCGTTTCTTGGTAATAACTTTCTAAACTTTTTGGAATGTCATGATGAATTACAAAACGTACATCTGGTTTATCTATTCCCATACCAAATGCAATGGTTGCAACCACGATATCGCAATCTTCCATCAAAAACATATCTTGGTGTCTTACGCGCGTTTTTGCATCTAAACCTGCATGATAAGGAACTGCATTCAATCCATTTACTTGCAAAACCTGAGCAACTTCTTCTACTTTTTTTCTACTTAAGCAGTATATAATCCCTGATTTTCCCACCCGCTGTTTTACGAAACGAATAATATCTTTTTGTACTTCCTTTGTTTTCGGTCGTACCTCATAGAATAGATTTGCCCGATTAAAAGAGGCCTTAAATCTATTTGCATCTGTAATTCCTAAGGTTTTTAAAATATCTTCTTGAACTTTTTCCGTTGCAGTTGCAGTCAAACAAATAACAGGCACGTCATCTATGGCCTTTATGATGTGTTTTAAATTTCTGTATTCCGGTCTGAAATCATGGCCCCATTCAGAGATGCAATGCGCTTCATCAATAGCTACAAAAGAAATTTTTTGTGTTCTTAAAAAAGTAACATATTCTTCTTTAATCAAAGATTCTGGAGCAACATATAAGAGTTTTGTAATACCAGAAGCGATGTCTTCCTTTACTTGCGCTATTTCTGTTTTATTCAGAGAAGAATTTAAAACATGTGCAACGCCATTGTGTTCAGAAATACCTCTGATAGCATCTACTTGATTTTTCATTAAAGCGATTAAAGGCGAAACCACAATCGCAGTGCCTTCTTGCATTAATGCTGGTAATTGATAACACAGAGATTTTCCCCCTCCGGTAGGCATAATAACAAAAGTATTATTCTTTTCTACGATGCTCTTGATTACTTGCTCTTGTAAGCCTTTGAATTTATTAAATCCAAAGAACTTTTTTAGAGGACTGTGTAAATCCATTTTTAATTTATTCATTTAACGTTAAATACTACTGACAAACCAATTATAAAATTTGATGTAACTGAATTTTATAGTAAATTTGCTTATTTCCCAACATAAAGATATAACATTTTTTTATTCTGATAAAACAACAAACTATTGAAAAATTCTAAGCCTATTTTACAAACAGCAAAAGAAACTATTTTACTAGAAAGTAGTGCCATTGCGAACTTGGCGAACTTACTAGATAAGCACTTTGAAAATGCCGTTAATTTTATTTTACATGCCAATGGAAGAGTCATTGTAACGGGCATCGGGAAAAGTGCAAATATTGCTACAAAGATAGTGGCAACTTTTAATTCTACAGGCACCCCTGCCATTTTCATGCATGCTGCAGACGCCATTCATGGAGACTTGGGAAATGTGCAAGAAAACGATGTGGTCATTTGTTTGTCAAAAAGTGGAAATACACCAGAGATTAAGGTGTTGGTTCCGCTCATAAAAAATTATGGAAATAAAATAATTGCAATCACCGGAAATATCAATTCTTTCCTTGGTAAGAACGCTGATTTCCCTCTAAATACTTTTGTAGAAAAAGAAGCTTGCCCAAATAACTTAGCACCTACAACCAGTACTACTGCACAATTAGTAATGGGAGACGCTTTGGCAGTCTGCTTGCAAGATTTAAGAGGTTTTTCCGTTAAAGATTTTGCAAAGTACCATCCAGGAGGAGCTTTAGGAAAACGATTGTACCTAAGAGTCTCTGATTTGATTAAAAACAATCAGGTGCCCCAAGTGCAATTTAATAGTTCTATTGCAGCAGTAATCGTAGAGATTTCAGAAAAAAGATTAGGAGCTACAGCGGTATTAAAAAACAAGGCATTAATTGGAATTATTACGGATGGTGATATTAGACGTATGTTGAGCAAAACTACGGATATTAATAATTTTACGGCAATCGATATTATGGGTAAAAACCCAAAGACAGTCTCTGAAAACGCAATGGCAATAGAAGCGCTTGAAAAATTAGAAAGTGGCAGTATTACGCAAATTTTAGTAGTGGATTCGGATAATAAATACAAAGGTGTCGTTCATTTACACGACTTAATCAAAGAAGGGATTTTTTAATGGCTAAAAAACAAAAAGACATGTCTTTTTTAGGACATTTAGAAGAGTTAAGATGGCATTTAGTGCGCAGTGCATCTGCTATTTTTATTATTGGTATTCTCTTATTTATATTTCAAAAAGAAGTTTATGAGCACTTTTTGTTAGCACACCGGAAGTCGGATTTCATTACCTATCAAATATTCTGTGATTTTTTTAGCCTCTTTGGCTTCGAAAGTACATTTTGTAATGTAGCTTTTGCTGATAATTTAATTAGTTTAAAACCTACACAACAATTAATGAACGCCATTTGGTCTTCATTCATTTTAGGTATTATTCTTTCATTCCCTTACCTTTTGTGGGAAATTTGGAGATTTATCTCCCCCGGATTAACAAAAAATGAAATAAAAAGCTCGAAAGGGTTTATTTTCATTGCTTCTTTTTTGTTTTTCTGTGGAATCGCCTTTAGTTTCTTCGTAATTGCACCAATATCAATTCATTTCTTATACAATTATCAAATTTCAGAATTGATACAAAATAATTTCACACTTGACTCGCACATCGGTTTGGTTACAAACATGCTACTTGGTGTTTCTATTCTTTTTGAATTGCCTGTATTAATTTATTTTCTAACAAAAATTGGTTTGGTAACTCCAGATTTTTTAAGGAAATATAGAAAACATGCGCTCGTAGTTGTATTAATTTTAGCTGCCATTATTACACCTCCAGATATTGCGAGTCAAGTAATTGTAGCAATACCCATACTAATTTTGTATGAAATAAGTATAAAAGTCTCGAAAATAGTGATTCAAAAACAACAAAAAAATGCACAAAAAAGTCCAAGAGTTTAATGACTACCGTTCTAAAATGAACAAGAAAATATTAGCCTCTGATAATAAAGTAATTAAAAGAATATTTAATTTAGACACCAATGCCTTTAAAGAGGGCCATTTACCCGTTAAAACAAAAGAATTATTAGGCCTAGTAGCCTCTACTGTTTTAAGATGCGACGACTGTGTACAATATCATTTAGAAGCTGCTAAAGAAAATGGCGTTACTACAGAGGAAATGATGGAAACCATGTCTATCGCAAATTTAATTGGAGGTACTATTGTAATTCCCCATTTAAGAAAAGCACTGGAGTATTGGGAAGCTCTTGACGAAACTACTGCATAAGTATTTACTATATTGTGCATTTTAATTCTTTAAGAAAGGTTTAAGGTTCTTCACATAGTTATTTATTACTTTTACAAAAATCAACAATTTCAAATTTGATGGTCTTACATTTATAAAAACATGATTTTAAAAGCAGAAAACATTCAAAAAATCTACGGGAGTAGAAAAGTGGTAAAAGGAATTTCTCTGGAGGTACAACAGGGTGAAATTATTGGACTTCTGGGCCCCAATGGAGCCGGAAAGACCACCTCCTTTTATATGATTGTAGGTATGATTAAGCCAAATGCTGGTAAAATTTTCTTGAATGACGAAGAAATTACAAAAGACGCAATGTATAAACGTGCACAAAAAGGAATTGGCTATCTCGCTCAAGAGGCATCTATTTTCAGAAAATTGTCTGTAGAAGACAATATTATGGCTGTATTACAATTTACAGGACGCTCCAAAAAGGAACAAAAAATAAAGCTAGAATCTTTAATAGAAGAGTTTAATATTGGTCATGTTCGCAAGAATAGAGGTGATTTGCTTTCGGGAGGTGAAAGACGAAGAACAGAAATTGCGCGCTGTTTAGCTTCTGACCCCAATTTCATACTATTAGACGAGCCCTTTGCAGGCGTAGATCCCATAGCTGTAGAAGATATACAAAGTATTGTGGCACAATTAAAGAATAGGAATATTGGTATTCTAATTACAGACCATGATGTACAAGCAACTTTAGCCATAACAGATAAGACCTACTTAATGTACAATGGTAGTATTCTAAAAGAAGGAACTCCCGAGGAATTAGCTGCGGATGAAATGGTGCGTAAGGTATATTTGGGAAATGATTTTGAATTGAAACGAAAAAAGATTTTTTAATTTTTTATTAATGGGATTTTTTAATTAACAGCATGCCATTTCTCCTCTAATTAGATTGAGCAACCGACTTCCTGCTGTATCTAGTTTATCTGCATAATCCACTACTATTGCTTGAAAAAAAGTGTTTTATTTCACTTATTGGTGTTTTAATGTCATGTGATACCCGATAAGAAAATTCGTTTAATTGCGAATTTAATCTATTATCTTCTTCGATTGACTTGAATAATTCTTTGTTTTTTCAGTAATTCTAGGCGGTTAAGAACCTGTTTTGCTAAGAGCTTCAAACTCTGTTGCTCTTTTTATTTAACGCATTTGGTTTATTGTCGAGAACACCTAAAGTTTGAAAAGACAAACTTTCTGAAGAGTTTAATGGGGCAACTGCATAAAAAAGAACATGTGGTACAACAGTTGTCAAAAGTTTGTCTTCAAAACGAACATCTTTCCTAGCATCATTGATAAAAAAAAATTATCTAGATTTAAAATACTATGCGCGCAAAAGAAAGTTATAGGGGCATTTCTTTCGCCACAAGAACTTGATAAGAATTAAACCATTGTCTATTCTTGTCAATAATTGAAACTAAAGTAATAGGAGTGCTGCAAATACTAGCTGCGATTGCTGCAATGCCGTCATATTCCTCCTCAGGTAAAGTTTCTAATACATCATAAGTATTTAGAACTTTCAACCTTTTCTCTTTATTTAAAGGTTGGTCTGCTATTATCATTAAATCTACTTCGGTTTATAATAGCTCTGAATAATCGATAGTAAAACGTAGAAGACAATGATTATTGGAATAGAAATAACTTTTAAACAAAGAATTAGGAACACAGAAATCAAAATAAACAAATACTTTACGATATTATTTTTAAATGAGTACTCTTTAAACTTCAGTGAAAATAGCGGTAATTCAGCATTCATTAAGTAAGTTAGGGCTACTGTAACCAAAATTAAAAAATAAGTATTCTCTATTATATTATTTATGAAAGCACTCTCCGAATATTTTAAAATTAAGGGCAAAGAAATAACAAACAGACTCATTGCCGGAGTTGGTAGACCAATAAAAGAGTCAGATTGTCGGGTATCTATATTAAACTTAGCAAGCCTATAACCAGCACCTAAAGTTAGTATTAGTCCTATAAAAGGGATAAAATTGACGACATTTACAGGGTTTGTAAGCATCTCTGTTCCTGTTTGATTCTCTGAGATTAAGTAAAACATAATAATTCCTGGAACCACTCCACTCGTAACCATATCCGCCAAAGAATCCAACTGTTTTCCTAATTCTCCAGAAACCCCTAGTACACGTGCTGCAAATCCATCAAAAAAATCAAATATAATTCCCGCGACAACTAACAAACCTGCAATCTCAAAATCACCTTGAACAGCATACATAACTGCAACTGCCCCACAAAATAGATTGCCAAGCGTTAATAAATTAGGAATGTGTTTTTTCATATCTTTTTTTAATTAGTAGGCTAAAATAACAAATCCTATTTTGGTAATTTTCTAAAAATCTTTATTTTTTTACGTATTTTTAAAAATTATAAATAAAAACTGTTTTAATGCCACTTTTACAATCGGACTTCGCTCCTACTTTGCCTTTTAAAAACAATTACTTTAATACGATGTACCGTCCATTTTTTATGAAAGACGCATGCACATATAAAAGAAAAAGAATCACTACCTGGGATCAAGACTTTATTGATTTAGACTTTTCTATTGTTGGGGCTAAAACTATTGCGCTCTTAATTCATGGCTTAGAAGGAAGTGCAGCCTCTTCCTATATGATCGCTACATCAAACCACTTAAACGAAGCTGGTATGGATAGCGTCTGCTTTAATTTAAGGAGCTGCAGTGGAGAGGACAACCTCCAACTATCTACGTATCACAGCGGAAAAACAGAAGATGTAGATTTTGTTATACACTATCTTTTAGAAAATTACGAATATGAAAACATTATAATAGTTGGTTTTAGTTTAGGAGGAAATTTAACCCTAAAGTATTTGGGGGAATACCAACAAACATTATCTCCCAAAATTAAAGGAGCAATCGCCGTTTCTGTTCCTGTTGACATTACCACTGCAGAAAAAGAAATGGATAAATTAAAAAATAAATTATACGTCGAAATTTTTTTTAAAACTTTAAAAAACAAAATTTTAGAAAAAGCATTTAAATTTCCTGAATATGATTTAGACAAAGACAAATTATTTAAAGCTACTAAGTTTAAACATTTAGAAATTTTATATACGGTGCCTGTTTTTGGGTTTAAAAGTCCTGAGGATTATTGGAAAAAGGCAAGCTCTAAACCCTATCTCTCAAAGATTGATCGGCCAACTTTATTAATCAATGCAAAAGATGACACCTTTTTATCACCAGAGTGCTACCCCATAAAAGAGGCCATGCAATCCAATTACTTCTTTTTAGAAACACCTGAGTATGGCGGTCATGTAGGCTTCATTACTTCATTTAAACAACAAGAGAATGCCTGGTTAGAAAAAAGAATTCTTAGGTTTGTAAAAGAAAACATTCAAATTTAACCGTTGTAAACAATAATCTTCTAAAACTAAGGTTATTTTAATTGGAATTAAGATATTTGCTATAGATACATATATGCTTTTGAAACTTAAAATTTTACTTTTATTCTTGCTATTTTCTTCATTTTTAAAGGCACAGTCCTTTAGAAATTACTCCAATGAATTTTTAAATATTGGCGTAGATGCCGCGGCTTTAGGAATGAGCAAAGCTGTTGTTGCTACTACAAACAATGTAAATGCAACCTATTGGAACCCCGCTGGTTTATTAGGTATTCAAGATTATCAAGGTTCTCTAATGCACGCTGATTATTTTGCAGGGATTGCAAATTACAATCATGCTGCATTCGCAATGCCGATAGACAAAGAAAGCGCCATTGGTATTTCTATAATTCGATTTGGTGTTGACGATATCCTAAATACTACCGAACTTATTGATAGCGAGGGAAATATTGATTTTAATAAAATCAGCCTTTTTTCAGCAGCAGATTATGCTTTTAATATTGCCTATGCTCGAAATATTATTCTAGAAGACTTAAAGTTTGGTATAAATACTAAAATAGTGCGCAGAACTATTGGAAATTTTGCTTCCTCTTGGGGTTTTGGTTTTGATGTTGGTTTCCAGTTTGAAAAAAATGATTGGAAATTCGGATTCATGGCAAGAGATATTACCACTACTTTTAATAGCTGGGCTATTAATAATATAGAATTTGATAAAATTAAAGACGCAATTCCTGGTCAAAATCAAGAACTACCAGAAACTACAGAAATCACAAAACCAAAATTACAATTGGGTGTGGCACGAGCATTTAGAATAAGTCCACTTTTTAATTTACTAACAGAAGTGGATTTAAATATTCGTTTTGCAAAAACAAATGATGTTTTTTCTTCCGAAGTGGGCAGCATAAACCCTGCAATTGGTCTTCAATTAGATTATGATAATATTGTTTACTTAAGGACTGGATTTGGTAATTTTCAAAACACAACCCAATTTGACAATTCTAAAGCACTCTCCTTCCAACCTAACTTTGGACTAGGATTCAACTACAGAGGTATTCAAATAGATTATGCATTAACAAATATTGGCAGTGTTGGAAATGCACTGTTCTCTAATATTTTCTCAATTACGTTCGATTATACTTTTCTTAGACCTTAATGGAGATGAAGAAAAAAATATTATTTCTCGCTTTTCTTTGTTTTTTTTCAATTAAAAAAATTAGTGCACAAAGAACCTTATCTGATACCTCAGAAATCGCTATTGTTACTGCAGGACCTGGCGCAGTGCTGTATGAAAAATTTGGCCACAGTGCCATTAGAATTATAGACCCCAATTTAAACATTGATCTCATTTATAACTATGGCATTTTTGACTTTAACACCCCAAATTTCTATACTAATTTTGCGAAAGGTAAAATGTATTACCTACTCGCCAAATATGATTTTAAATATTTTATAGCCAGTTACAAACGTGATGAGCGTTGGCTTAAACAACAATTTTTGAATTTAAACCTGTCTGAAAAACAAATAATATTCAACTATCTAGAAAACAATGCGCTACAGGAAAATGCAACCTATTTGTACGATCCTTTTTTTGATAATTGTGCGACTAAAATTAGGGATATTCTACGCATTACCTTAAAGGATAGCATCATCCTGAATTCGACAAAAATTCCAAATAATAAATCTTTACGGGAGTTAATGGACCAAGAAATATATTGGTATACATGGGGAAATCTTGGTATTAACTTAATTGCTGGAACTATTTTAGATGAAAAAAGGAATCAATTAGCCTATACTTATTTACCAGATCACCTATATAAAACAATTAAATACGCAAAAATAAAAAAAGAGAATGAATTTATTTCTTTTGTAGAAAGAGAAGAGCTCTTATTAAATTTCTCAGAGCAACCGGATGCATTGCATGTTTTAAGTCCGATAAATATTTTTACAATACTCTTAATAATCGTACTATTTATAACCTTTAAAGATGTTAAAAGAAATAAAAGAACGAAACTATTGGATTTTATAATTTTATTTAGTACCGGTATAACTGGTTTAATTTTAGCGTATTTGTGGTTATTTTCCTCACACACCACAGCCCCCAACAACTTTAATCTTCTGTGGGCCTTTTTACCCAATTTATGTATCGCTTTTAACATCGGACGAGAGAACCCTAAAACTTGGGTGAAAACATATATTTTAATCCTTTTGTTTGCGCTGTCTGGTATTCCTTTACTTTGGCTCTTTGGAATTCAGGCTTTCCCTTTTTCAGTGATTCCACTTTTAATTTTACTTTTTGTCCGGTATTTATTCCTTTACAGACATCTACTACTCTTTAAAAAATAAAAATTTTATCAACATTTCTCATTTAAACCTGAACTAATTAATTATACTTTAGAGGTAATGAAATTAAAAATAATCCCTTTCCATAGTAAGTATACACAAGACTTCTATAATTTAAATGTTGAATGGTTAGAGAAATATTTTTATGTAGAACCTTATGATGAAAAGGTTTTAAGCAATCCCCAGAAACACATTATAGAAACTGGTGGTTATATTTTTTTTATAAAAAATGAGACAAAGATAATTGGCACTATCGCCCTGATAGACCAACAAACTTATTTTGAATTGAGTAAAATGGCAATATTACCAGAATATAGAGGGCAAAAAATGGGGCAAAAATTAATTGAGTATTGCATCAATTTTGCAAAACAAAAAAAGTGGAAAAGCATTACCCTCTATAGCCATAAGAAATTAGTTCCGGCTATAAACTTATATAAAAAAGTTGGCTTTGTAGAAGTTCCTTTGGAAAAAGACGTACACTATGAAAGAGCAAATATTAAAATGATTCTCGTGTTTTAAATACCCGAAAAAGCAAACATAAGTTTTATAAAGCGGTTCTTTATAAAAAACTCTGAATCGCTAAATCATACCCTTTTAAACCGAAGCCAAATAGCACACCGCTCGCATTTGGCGAAATATAACTATGCTGTCTAAATTCTTCTCGCGCATGAATGTTAGAAATATGCACTTCTACAACAGGAGTTCTAATTCCTTTTACAGCATCACCAATACCCACAGAAGTATGCGTATAAGCAGCAGCATTTAATATAATTCCATCGCAATCAAAACCAACCTCGTGTAATTTATCAATAATTTCTCCTTCGATATTAGATTGGTAATAAAAAAGGTCAAGACCTTTATATTTTAATTGAAGCTCTTTAAAGAAATCTTCAAAAGTTTTAGAACCATAAATTTCAGGTTCTCTTCTTCCTTGTAAGTTTAAATTGGGACCGTTGATAATAATTAATTTCATTTTGCTAAAATATAACAAATTAAAAACGGAAGCAAAAAAGCTTCCGTTTTTAATTGTTTTATTTCACGACATATTAAAATCGATACCCCAATCCTATTTGAAAAGTGTTAAGTTTTAATGATATTTCAGAAGGTGCATCTTCCAATCTATTAGACAAACCCAATGCATACCTTGTGCTCACAAAAATCTTTTCTGAAAAATCATATCCAGCGCCAAAACCTAATCCAAAACCAATAGCATTTAAGCCTTCAGAATCAGATAAAAGATAATCTAATTGGGGACCAGCTTGTAAATTAAATTTTTCTGAAACATGATACTTTAACATTATTGGCAGCATCAATTGTTCTAATGAATTTCCCTCTTCCGAACTAGTTGCAAATTGTAACTGAGGTTGTAAACTCCATTTATCAGAAAAAGAGAAATTAGAAGTAACCCCAATAAAAAAGCCTTGAGTACTTTCAGATACTGTCATACCTCCAGCATCCATCTTAAGGGATAAATTGTGGAAACCAGCTGTAATTCCAAAATTAGAACCTTGTGCACTTAATTTCCCCAAACCGAACACAACTACTATTGCGATAAATAATACTTTTTTCATAAATTATATTTTAATAATTAATTACCAATTTAATTAAAATAATTGAGTTTTAGCTTTATTCAGACTATATATTTAATATCTTGTACGTATGAATTGGCAAAACGCAATTAAAGAATATCAAATGTATTTAAAAATAGAAAGGGGACTTTCTAAAAATACCATTGATAGCTATACCAAAGATTTAGAAAAGTTATGCCTTTTTCTCAAAGAAAATAATGTTAGCAGCTCTCCTATTGCCATTGATGCTGATCTTGTAAAACAATTTATTTATGAGGTTGCAAAAAAATTAAACCCAAGAAGTCAAGCACGCATAATATCTGGTTTGCGAAGTTTTTTTGATTATTTAGTCTTTGAAGCGTATAGAAACACCAATCCTACAGATTTATTAGAAACTCCTAAAACTGGAACGAAATTGCCAGATACGCTGAGTCAAAATGAGATTGATGCATTAATTGACGCGATCGATTTATGTCATCCTCAAGGAGAACGAAATAGAACTATTTTTGAAACGATCTATAGTTGTGGTTTGCGTGTAAGTGAGGCCATTACTTTAAAAATTTCTGATTTATTTTTTGAAGAAGGGTTTATTAGAGTTTTAGGAAAAGGAAACAAGGAAAGATATGTTCCGATTCATGAAAGTGCTCAAAAATATATTAAAATGTATCTAAAAGCTATAAGAAACCATATTTTACCACAAAAGGGATTTGAAGATACACTCTTTTTAAATAGAAGAGGAAAAGGTTTAAGTAGACAAATGATTTTTATGATTTTAAAGGACTTGGCGGTGAAAATAGATTTAAAAAAGAAAATAAGTCCACATACGTTAAGACACTCTTTTGCGACGCATTTATTACAAAATGGCGCGGATTTAAGAGCCATACAACAAATGTTAGGTCATGAAAGTATTACTACGACCGAAGTTTATGTGCATGTAGACAAGAGCTTTTTAAAACAAGTAGTTGAAACTTTTCATCCTAGAAAATAAAAAATCTCGCAAAAACGAGATTTTTTATTTGTACACAACTGTCTGTATTTACTTTGCAACATTCACAGCTCTTGTTTCTCTAATTACGGTTACTTTAACCTGACCAGGATACGTCATATCATTTTGTATTTTCTGAGAAATACTAAAAGATAATTCTGCAGCCTTCGCGTCATTTACCTTTGTACTTTCTACCATTACACGTAATTCACGGCCAGCTTGTATAGCATAGGCCTTCTGAACTCCTGTAAAACCAAAAGCAATTTCTTCTAAATCTTTTAAACGTTGGATGTAAGAATCTAAAACTTGTCTTCTTGCACCAGGTCTTGCTCCTGAAATAGCGTCACAAACTTGAACAATTGGAGATATTAAACTCTTCATTTCAATTTCATCATGGTGGGCTCCAATAGCATTACAAACATCTGGTTTTTCACCATATTTCTCTGCCCATTGCATACCCAATAAAGCATGTGGAAGTTCACTTTCTGCATCTGGCACCTTACCAATATCATGCAACAAACCAGCGCGTTTTGCGACTTTAGAATTTAATCCCATTTCCGCAGCCATAATGCCACATAAATTTGCAACCTCTCTTGAGTGCTGCAATAAATTCTGCCCGTAAGAAGATCTGTATTTCATTCTACCAACCGCCTTTATCAATTCAGGATGCAATCCATGAATTCCTAAATCTACTACAGTTCTCTTACCAACCTCTATAATCTCCTGAGTAATTTGTTTTTCTGTTTTGCTAACTACTTCTTCAATTCTAGCAGGATGTATTCTACCATCGGTAACTAATTTATGAAGAGACAAACGTGCAATTTCTCTTCTAATAGGATCAAAACAAGAGAGTATGATTGCATCTGGTGTATCATCCACAATAATTTCTACTCCTGTAGCAGCTTCGATTGCTCTAATATTACGCCCTTCTCTTCCAATAATTCTTCCTTTTACATCGTCAGATTCTAGATTGAAAACAGAAACACAGTTTTCTACTGCCTGCTCTACACCTACCCGCTGTATCGTTCCTAAAACAACTTTTCTAGCTTCTTGCTCTGCCGTTAATTTTGCTTCTTCTACAGACGTTTGGATAAACGCCATTGCATCTGTTTTTGCCTCCTCTTTTAGCGAAGTTACCAATTCTTTTTTCGCATCTTCAGCGGATAAACCAGAAATTTGCTCTAACATATCTACATGACGTTTGTGCATTTTTTCTAATTCGCCCTCTTTCTTATCAAGGAAGTCCAACTTAATACTGAAGTCCTTCTCTTTTTCTTCAACAGACCTATTTAGTTTTTTATTTTTGTCTACTTCCGAAGCAACTTGAGACTCTCGATCTCTAATTCGTTTTTCAACATCAGAAATTTTCTTTTCTCTACTTAAAATAACTTTCTCATGCTCAGATTTCAATTCTATAAACTTTTCCTTTGCTTGTAAAATTTTATCTTTTTTTATAGAATCCGCATCAATCTTAGCCTCTTTTATAATTGCAGAAGCCTCTTTTCGAGTTGTATTTAATAATCTTTTTCCTTTAGATTTTTCAATTCCTTTTGCAATGATAAAACCGATTGCAATTCCTATTATTCCCACAATAATGGGAAGTAAAATTCCGTCCATAATTTAAATTTAATATATAAAAAAAGCCTACGATAGTGTGGTTTTTATAAACTCCATTATTACAGGTTTAGGACTAACTAGTTGATCAAGGATCCACTTGAAAAAGAATGAATTCAATTTCTATGGCTTGCTTTAGCAACTGAGACTTATCCTTCATAATAGATACTCGTTGAGTTTATCAAACAAATTACTAACGTAGGCAGTGTGTTGTTAATGTATTTTAAAGAACTTATTTTAAATGAGTGGATACTATTTGCGTTAACTCTTTTAACTTATTTATTGCTTCAGTGTCATCTGATCCTTTTTGTAATGTAGAAATTTCTGATTTCGAAGCAAATTGCAATGCACACATCGCTAAAACATCTTGTTTGTCGCTTACTGCATAATTTTGCTCATACATCGTTATTAATTTATTGATAGCACTTGCTGCCTTTCGCATTCCCTCTTCCTCATTGGTGTTGTTCACACTTAAAGGATACGTTCTTCCTGCTATTACTAAATTAATCTTCAATTTCCCCACATCTAAAGAACTTTATTCTTGTAACTGAATGATACATTTATCAATTTCTCGAATTAATGTATTTATTTTAAGTTTTGTATCTCTTGTACTACTGCCATCTATAGTTTTTGCAATTTTCAGCGTATCATATGCTACTTTTTGATCCGCTATCAGTTGCTGTTGTTCTAATATTTTATGTTGAAAACCTGTAGTACTTTGAAGCAAAATTTCATTTTCTTTTTTTAAAAATTCATAATTAAAAAGTAAGGTTTGTATCTTATCTTCCAACAAGTGAATTGCTTCTAAGGTATTACTCATCATTATATTTGAATAAAACTATAGTTACAAAGTTAACATTCTGTTTTAAATATACAACATTTTATTGTTTTTTTAATAAAACACTGAGGTTAAACAGATTACATAACAGGTGTTTTTTAGTACTTTTACATAAAAAATACTCTTTTTGAAATCAGCTGTTTTTATTTTAATATTAGTATCCTTTGTAAGTTATTCTCAAAAGAAGTATCCTCCAAACTATTTTCAGAGTCCATTGGACATCCCGATTGTTCTTGCAGGGACTTTCGGAGAATTAAGAAGCAATCACTTTCATGCGGGTATAGATATTAAAACCCAAGGCAAAGAGGGCTTAAAAGTATACGCAGTAGCCGAAGGTTATGTCTCCAGAATAAAAGTACAGCAATATGGTTATGGAAAGGCAATCTATGTAACACATCCTAATGGATATACTTCTGTTTTTGGTCACTTAAGTAAATTTAAGAAAGAAATAGAATCCTTTATACAAAGAATTCAATACCGAAAAGAGAACTATGAAACGGGAAATATATATCCGAAAAAAGACCAATTTATTATAAAAAAAGGGGAAGTTATTGCCTTTTCTGGAGATACTGGGGGCTCTGGAGCGCCTCATTTACATTTTGAAATTCGAGATACAAGAACTGAGAAAATTATAAATCCTTTGTTCTTTGGCCTTCAAGTCCCTGACGCATTAGCACCAACAATACGCACCTTACAAATATATCCTTTGTCTGAAAATGCTCGCATCTATCAGCAAAATAATAGTACTGCAATTCCTTTTAAGAAAACAGGAAAAGGAATGTATACCGCAGAAAGAATTTCTGCAAATGGTGTAATTGGTTTTGGAATTAGCGTCTATGACAAATTGAATGGAGCGCATAACAAAAACGGGATTTACAGTCTTGAAATGTTGGTAAATGGCAAGAGACATTATTACCATGACGTTGAAACTTTTTCTTTTTCCGAAAGTAAATTTCTAAACTTATTAATTGATTATGAATATTATAAAAAATATAGACGAAAAATTCAAAAATTGTTTAAAGAAGATAAAAATAAACTCTCCATCTATGAAAGCTTAATTAATAATGGAAAAGTAAATATCCAAGAAGGGATGAATTATACTGTTGAAATTATTGCAAAAGACTATCAGGGAAATCAAAGCACTCTTAAGATTCCCATTATTGGCCAACCGAACAATACCATCCTCAAAAAGGAAAAAGACACTACAAACTACAAAATTATTGCGAACAACTTTCAAAGATTTACAGAAAATAATGTGACTATCGCCTTCCCTAAAAACACCTTTTATGCGGACACATTTATAGATTTCAAAGTAGATGCTGGTATCGCTCAAGTGCACATGCCTGACATTCCTTTAGATAAAAGTTATACACTAACCTTTGATGTTTCTCAATATACTTCTTTAGAAAAAGAACAATTGTACATCGCTAATTTAGAATATCCCAAATATCCAAGATACGTATACACCAAGAAAAAAGAGAGTACTTTTTATACGACCACAAAAACCTTAGGTACTTATACTTTAAGAAAAGACAGTTTATCTCCAGAAATAAAAATGTTATATATTTCCAATAATCAATGGGTCAGCAAGGCTAAAACACTAAAATTAAAAATTTCTGATATTGATTCTGGTATCAATAACTGGAGCGCAACTATCGATGGGAAATGGGTACTAATGCGATACAATCATAAAAAAAACATACTTACTTATAATTTTAGTGATAAAAAATTGTTTGGTAGTAAACATATCTTTAAAATTGTAGTCTCAGACAATGTAGGAAATACCTCAGAGCGTTCCCTTACATTCTTTAGAAAAATATAAAAGAGATCTTAAAAATATTTAAATCCTGAGATCAAACAACTACAGATAAATTACAAGCAAAACGAATGAAAAAAGTCACATTCTTTCTTTTATTATTACCCGCAATTTTAGTTGCTCAAAGAACCACTATTTTAAAAGGAACTGTTAAAGACAAAAATAAAAAACCAATCGAAAATGTTTTTGTCGCCTTTGATCAAGCAGGAACTGTTACAGATGAAAACGGGAACTATACACTTAGAATACCTGTGAAAAAAGAAATTGTTTTAAAATTTAGTCATCTGTCTTATCAGGCATTATATCACTCAATTACTGCAAAAAATAGAGATCTAATACGCTTCTCTCCTATCCTCCTTTTAGAAACAGAAAAACTGAATGAAATTATCGTAAAAGACAGAAGAAAAGACGCCCAAGGAATTACAAAAATAGCCCCTTCAAAAGCTACTATAATTATAGGTGCCAATGCAGGTGTAGAAAATATATTAATGACTCTACCTGGAGTCAACAATAATAATGAACTCAGCACACAGTACAATGTTAGAGGTGGTAATTTTGACGAAAACTTAGTCTATGTGAACGGCATTGAAGTCTATAGGCCTTTTTTAATCCGTTCCGGACAGCAAGAAGGCTTGAGTTTTATAAACCCAAAAATGGTGCAGAACATTAATTTTTCTGCTGGTGGATTTCAAGCAAAATATGGGGATAAATTATCCTCTGTTTTAGACATTTCTTATAGAAAGCCAAAAGAAACTGCAACCAATATAGATTTTAGTTTATTAGGAGGGAGTGCAACCTTTGAAAGTCTCTTTTTAGACAATAAATTAACACTTATAACCAGCATTCGATATCGAGACAACAGCCTGTTTGTGAATAGCAAACAAATTGAAACTAATTTTAGACCAAAATTTACAGATTTACAATCTTTTGTAACGTATCAGTTTTCAGAAAAATTTTCTTTAAATTATTTGAGTAATTTTTCCCTAAATAAATACAATTATACCCCCATTTCTAGGCGAACACGTTTTGGTACTGTTGCAAATCCGTTAGAACTGATTGTTTTTTATGACGGCCGAGAAGAAAACAATTATTTAACACTTTTTAATGCAATTTCAGCAGATTTTGAAATCAATGAAAAATTAGCTCTGCGGGGAACCCTTTCTGCTTATAATACACAGGAAGAAGAACATTACGATATTTCAGCTTCCTATAACTTAGGGGAAGTAGACGCTAATATTGGGTCAGAAAACTTTGGTGATGTAGAATTTTCTCAAGGGATTGGCTCTCAATTAAACCACGCTAGAAATGATTTAGATGCTTTGATTAGTACTGCACAAATCAAAGGGACCTACAAAATAAAAAAACAACAGTGGGATTTTGGTGTGAAATATCAAAATGAAGACATCAGGGAGCGCATTCGGGAGTGGGAAATCATTGATTCTTTAGGTTTCTCTGTTCGACCACCAAATCATAATGCAAACAACCAACCCTATGTACCTTTTGAGGGTCCTATAGCGCCTTTTCAAAATATTAGGGAAGACAACAAGGTAACAATTAATCGCATTTCTGGATTTATGCAATTAAATGAACGTTTATTTTGGAAGCATAATGAAATTTGGTATCATTTTGGAATAAGAGGACAACAGTGGACGGTTTCATCAAAGAACAGTGCCTCTAAAAAGCAAATAATTATAAGCCCTAGAGCACAAATCGCCATTAAACCAGATTGGAAAAAAGACATGTTGTTTCGTTTATCTGGAGGTTGGTATTCTCAGCCCCCCTCCTATAGAGAATTAAAAAACTACAACGGTAAAATAAATATCAATGTAAAAGCACAAAAATCGATTCATTTTGTTGCCGGAATGGATTATAGTTTTAATCTCTGGGAAAGACCTTTTAAACTGACCACAGAAATGTATTACAAAGACCTAAGCGATGTGAATGCATATTCCGTAGATAATGTTAGAATTAGATATCGAGCGGACAATGTAACCACTGGATATGCACAGGGTTTTGATCTTCGTTTAAATGGAGAGTTTGTGCCCGGTAGCGAAAGTTGGGTAAGTCTAGGTTATTTAAAAACAGAAGAAAATATTAACAATAAGGGTGCTATTTCCAGACCTTCAGATCAACGTTTAAAATTTGCAATATTATTTCAAGATTATGTGCCAAATTTACCAAATTTAAAAGCCTACTTGAATTTAGTTTACAATACAGGAGTTCCTGGAGGTGCACCGGCGTATGCAGATGTATATCAGTTTCAAGGACGCTTAAGAGACTATAAGCGTGCAGATTTGGGAGTTTCTTATGTTTTTTCAGATGCCAACAAACAATACAGAAGTGGCTGGCTGTCTAAGTTTAAAGAGTTTACAGTTGGCCTAGAACTCTTTAATATGTTTGCTATTCAAAATTCCATCACAAACACCTGGGTCCGAGATGTGTATTCAAAAAATCAATTTGGAATCCCTAATTTTATGACAGGTCGCGTTTTAAACTTTAAAATTAGTATGAAGCTTTAAAACAAGCAGTGTTTAAAGTAAAAAAGCAATTAAATTCCCATTTAATTGCTTTTTTACTATTTTTAATTTGATCATGCTATCCCAGGATTTGGGCAGCATGTGCTTTGGTTTTAACTTTTAAGATGATTTCTTCGATCAAACCCTTTTCAGAAATAATAAAAGTGGTTCTGTGAATTCCATCATATTCTTTTCCCATGAACTTTTTCGGTCCCCAGACACCAAACGCTTCAATTACTGCTTTGTCTTCATCTGCTAAAAGCGGAAAAGGTAATTCATGTTTATCAATCCAATTTTGTTGTTTTTTCGCAGCATCAGCGCTTACTCCAAGGACATCATAACCTTTGGCTAAAAACACTTGGTAATTATCTCGTAAGTCACAAGCTTCGTTTGTACATCCCGGCGTACTTGCTTTTGGATAAAAAAATAAAACTAGTTTTTTACCTGCATAATCTGATAACTTAACCGTATTTCCCGCATTGTCATTTGCCTCAAACTGTGGAGCTTTATCCCCTATTTTTAGTGCTGTCATATTTTTTTTTAAAACAAATATACAAAGTAACAGTCTTTTTAAAAAGCCAAAATAAATAAGTTTTTGATAAGAACATTGTAACTTGCACAGATTGAAATAATAAAAAATGAATAAAAAAGAAAAAGTACAATTTGTAATGGATACCCTTAAAGAAAAGTATCCTGAAATACCAATCCCCTTGGATCATAAAGATCCTTTCACCCTCTTGATTGCTGTTTTACTATCTGCACAATGTACCGATGTTCGTGTGAATAAAATCACACCGATACTCTTTGCTAAGGCGGATAATCCTTTTGATATGGTAAAGATGTCTGTAGCAGAAATTAAAGCAATTATAAGACCCTGTGGTTTGTCTCCCATGAAGAGTAAAGGGATTTACGGACTGTCTAAAATTTTAATTGAAAAATACAATGGAGCAGTGCCGCAGAGCTTTGAAGGATTAGAAGAGCTACCCGCGGTTGGACACAAGACCGCAGGTGTTGTTATGAGCCAAGCATTTGGCATCCCTGCTTTTCCTGTAGATACTCATATTCACAGGCTACTTTGGCGTTGGAATTTGACCAATGGAAAAAGTGTAAAGCAGACAGAAAAAGATGCCAAAAGATTATTTCCTAAAGAATTATGGAATGATTTACACTTACAAATTATTTGGTACGGCCGAGAATTTTCACCTGCAAGAGGTTGGAATTTAAATACCGATATTATTACTAAAACCGTGGGTAGAAAAACGCTTATAGATGCCTATTATAAAAAAAATAACAAGGAGTAATAGGATACCTTTGATGTCTCGCTTTTCTTAGATGGCTTCATAAAAGAAAAAGCTTCAACAAATGTTGAAGCTTTTTCCATTCTTAATTCAAATTAAGTTCAATTAACTTGCTTGATTTGGTTTTTACAACTCTTAACGATTTGGAAAAATTGATCAAAAACTGAACTGTTTCTTTCGTGGGCTGCTCCTGTACATCAGAAGACTTTTTTGAGTAAATTTGCATCATATAGAAACTTTAGCTGACTGATTATAAATATTTAACGATGCAATCTTTGATTTATTGTTAGTGCACTAAAATAATTTTATGCTTCTCTATTAATTTACGCATATTTATAAGCGCATACCGCATTCTACCTAAAGCTGTATTAATACTCACACCTGTATTTTCACTAATTTCTTTAAAACTCATATCTTTGTACAGGCGCATCACTAACACTTCTTTTTGTTCCTCAGGAAGCTCATTTATCAATTCTCTTACATCGTCATATATCTGCTCTTGAATCAACCGATTTTCCGCATTCAAAGTACCGTCATGTAATACTGAAAAAATATTGAACTCGTCTGTATTTTTAAAAGAGGGCATTCTATTGTTTTTTCTAAAATGATCAATCACTAAGTTATGAGCAATGCGCATTACCCAGGGCAAAAACTTCCCTTCTTCATTGTATTTTCCTTTTTTTAAAGTTTTAATCACTTTGATAAAAGTATCCTGAAAAATATCTTCTGTAAGATCTTTATCCTGAATTTTGCTATAAATAAAACTGAATAGGCGCTGTTGATGCTTGTTGATTAAAATGGATAAAGATGCTTCTTTACCACTGATATAATCGCTTACTAAAACACTGTCTTGGATTGAATTTTTATGCACCATAGCTACTTTGAAAAGCAAAAGGGCTTTTCTTTATTATTAAATATTAATAATCTTTAAAGTAGTTTTATAGCTATATAGGTCTAATTTACTGTAGTTTGTTAGTTGCAAATATGAATATTATTTATTAATCGAACAAATTTTTTATAAAAAATATTTTACCAGCTCATAAATGAGCTTATTTTATGGTAAATTTATAGTCTATATTTTTTGATACATGAAGACAGATATTTCAACAGTAAATCCTAAAGAAAACATCATTATAAAAGGAGCAAAACTCCATAATTTAAAGAATATTGACGTTGTAATTCCTAGAAATAAATTAGTGGTCATTACAGGATTGTCCGGTTCAGGAAAGTCCTCGTTAGCTTTTGACACTTTATATGCCGAAGGACAAAGACGATATGTAGAGAGTTTAAGCTCCTATGCAAGGCAATTTTTAGGAAAATTACACAAACCAAAAGTTGACTATATTAAAGGAATCGCGCCTGCAATTGCTATTGAGCAAAAAGTAAATTCTACCAACCCGCGTTCTACCGTGGGCACATCCACCGAAATTTACGATTATATAAAATTATTATTTGCTAGAATTGGTAAAACCTTCTCTCCTATTTCGGGTGATGAAGTGAAAAAGGATACCGTTTCTGATGTTATTAATTTCATTAAGAAATATGATAGCAATACAAAGTTACTATTGTTATCTTCAGTTACAATTGAGGAAAACAGAGACTTAAAGACGGTTTTACAGGTTTTAGAACAACAGGGCTACGCGCGGTTAAAGTGGAAGAATACCATCCATAGAATTACCGATTTTCCACAACAAGAATTTAAAGGAGAACTGCTATTCTTAGTGGTAGACCGCATAGTAACGAAAGAGGATGAAGATTTTTACAATCGATTGGCAGACGCCGTTCAAACTGCCTTTTTTGAAGGGAAGGGAACTTGTTTTATTGAAAGCATAGCCGATAAAAAAGTAACTGAATTTAGTAATAAATTTGCACTAGACGGACTTACCTTTTTAGAACCAAATACCCATTTGTTTAGTTTTAACAATCCCTATGGTGCATGCCCAACTTGCGAGGGATATGGAAATGTAATAGGGATTGATAAAGATTTAGTCATTCCAAACACAGGATTATCAATTTTTGATGATGCTATATTTCCTTTTAAAACTCCTTCCTACCTCCATTACAAAGAACATTTAATTGAAGTAGCCTATCAATTTGACCTCCCGATTCATAAACCATGGTTCGAATTGTCAGAAAAACAAAAAGAATTGGTTTGGAATGGAAACAGTTCTTTTCACGGCATTCATCACTTCTTTTCTCTTTTAGAAGAAAAAAGCTATAAAATCCAAAATAGAGTAATGCTTTCTCGCTATCGTGGGAAAACAAGATGTACCACTTGTGATGGAAAACGTCTCCGAGATGAAACAAATTATGTGAAAATAAATGAGAAAAATATTTCTAATCTCGTAGCACTTCCTTTGGACGAACTCGCTACATTCTTTACGAGCCTAAAATTAGACATACATCAAGAGAAAATCGGAAAACGCTTGCTAACAGAAATAAATAATCGGCTCCAGTTTTTAACAGATGTAGGTTTAAATTATTTGACGATTAACAGAACTTCCAACACGCTTTCTGGAGGTGAAAGTCAGCGCATCAACTTGGCAACTTCCTTGGGGAGTTCTTTAGTTGGCTCTATGTATATTTTAGATGAACCGAGTATTGGCTTGCATCCAAAAGACACCGAGCGCCTCATTAGTGTATTAAAAGATTTACGGAATTTAGGAAATACCGTTATTGTGGTGGAACATGACGAAGATATCATGAGGGAAGCTGATTATATCATAGACATCGGACCGGAAGCTGGTACTTTTGGTGGACATATTGTGGCTGAAGGAGACTTTAGGGCTATTTTAAAAAGTGATTCTTTAACTGCAAAGTATCTCAATGAAGACTTGAAAATTGAAGTTCCCACAAAGCGGAGAAGCAGCTTAAATCGGATTGAAATTATTGGCGCTAGGGAAAATAATTTACAAAATATAAATGTTACTTTTCCTCTAAATTGTTTGTCGGTTATTACGGGCGTTTCTGGATCAGGAAAGAGCACATTAGTAAAAAATATTTTATACCCAATATTACAAAAAAAAATAATTGGACATGGAACTAAAATAGGACAACACACTGCTGTAAAAGGGAGTTTCGATACTTTAAAACATGTAGAATTTATAGACCAAAATCCTATTGGGCGCTCTTCTCGTTCAAACCCAGTGACCTATATTAAAGCGTATGATGATATCAGAGCCTTATTTTCAAATCAGAAATTATCTACCATACGCAACTACAAACCCAAACATTTTTCATTCAATGTAGAAGGCGGTCGTTGTGAGGTATGCAAGGGAGAAGGCGAAGTGACTATAGAAATGCAATTTATGGCAGATGTACACTTAGAATGTGATGTTTGCAATGGAAAACGTTTTAAAAAGGAAGTTTTAGAAGTAAAATATGTTGGAAAATCTATTGATGACATTTTAAACCTAACCATTGACGACGCTGTCGCTTTTTTCTCTGAAAATTTAGTCACAAAAATTGCGCAAAAATTAAAACCATTACAAGACGTAGGTTTAGGCTATGTTCAGCTAGGGCAATCCTCTTCCACTCTTTCAGGTGGCGAAGCGCAACGTATAAAACTAGCCTCTTTTTTAGTGAAAGGACACACAAAAGAGAAAGCAATGTTTATTTTTGATGAACCGACAACGGGACTTCATTTTCATGACATAAAAAAATTATTAGCTTCTTTTACTGCTTTAATTGAAAAAGGGCACTCTATTGTTGTGATTGAGCACAATATAGAGTTGATTAAATGTGCAGATTACATTATTGATTTGGGGCCCGAAGGTGGCAAAAAAGGAGGAAATCTTATTTTTCAGGGAACCCCTGAAGAATTAGCAAAAAATAAAAAATCGTACACGGCAAAATATTTAGCAGAAAAGCTACTTTTTTAGACCATGCCTGCAAAATAATCTCTTTTAACGTTAAAGAAAATATGGCACAAAAAAAGCCTCTTATTTCTAAGAAGCTTTATTTCTGGGTGGAAGACGGGACTCGAACCCGCGACACTCGGTACCACAAACCGATACTCTAACCAACTGAGCTACAACCACCATATAATTGCGGGTGCAAATATAAATATTTTTTCTATTCTAAGAAGCTAAAAAATTAAATTAATTTACTTAAATTTTCTACGGCAACGTAACGCTCTGAAGTAAAACCTTCTGCATGTTCAACCCCAATCAATCTTCCTAAATCCTTTGCTCTATAATTTATACTGTCTATAAAGTTTTTAGTAGAAATAGGTGTTTCCGGTTCAGTACTCTTAGGATCATAGAACTGAGAGGAGTACGCCAAAACTGCAGCTGTTTTTAAAGGAATAAAACCCGTTACATCAACAACGAAATGGGGCGTACTATTTTTCCACTGTATATAATGATATACGTGCTTTGGGCGCCATTTTTGTTGCTTTTCGTCTTCTAGTGTGGTCATAATTTTCAATAATCCACTTAAAAAACAAGCATCAGAGACCAATTGACTTCCTTTAGCGTGGTCTATATGACGATCTTCAACAGCATTGCACAAAACAGTATCTGGTTGGTATTTTCGAATCATTTTTACCACCTCTAATTGATGTTTTTTATCGTTTGTAAAAAAACCATCAGAAAAACCTAGATTTTCACGAACCGTAACTCCTAAGATTTTTGCAGCATTACGCGCTTCTATTATTCGGAGTTCTCCAGAACCCCGGGTTCCTAACTCACCTCGGGTTAAATCTATAATTCCTACTTTTTTACCCAAAGAAATCTCTTTTGCAATCGTGCCTCCGCACCCTAATTCTGCGTCATCGGGATGTGCTCCAAAAACTAATATATCTAACTTCATGCTTTCCTTTTAATTATTTGTATCTTTTTAGAATAAGAAATATTAACCAACCCTCAATCTAAAGCTTTCCGTCACTTCTTATCCGTTGCTTTTATGCAAACTTTTTAAAGCTTGTTCTATATCTTCAATTAAGTCTTTCGATTCTTCAATACCTACAGAAAAACGAATTAAACTATCTTTTATTCCTCTTTCTAAACGTTCTTCTGCGCTTAATAAAGCATGTGTAGTTTGGGCCGGACTCACCGTTGTACTTTCTAAACCCGCCAAACTTAAAGAGGGTTTTATCAATTTTAAAGCATTCTGAAAATCCATTGCATCAATTTCCTGAATTAACTCAAAAGACAGCATCGCACCAAAACCTTTCATTTGTTTTTTTGCCAATTCGTATTGTGGATGACTTTTTAAACCGGGATAATACACACGTTCTATATGTTCATTAATTTCTAAATATTCTGCCATTTTTTGTGCATTCTTGGTTTGTTCTTTTACACGAAGGTTTAATGTTTTTAAACTTCTTTCCAACAACCAAATATTCTGATCACTTAAGTTTCCACCAAAATTAATTGCAGTTTTCCAAATTTGAGCAATATGCGCTTTTGAGGCAGCAATAGCACCAGCAGAAATATCGGAATGTCCTCCCATATATTTTGTTGCAGAGTGCAGTATAATATCAATACCAAAATCAGCTGGGTTTTGATTTATTGGGGATGCAAAGGTATTGTCAATCATTGTAATCAACCCATTTTCTTTTGCCAAATGGACAATTTCTACAATGTCCGTGATCCCTAGCAACGGATTTGAAGGGGTTTCAATATAGAGTATCTTTGTATTTTCTTTCATCAGTGCAATGAAATCAGTAGCCTTGTCAGATTCTGTAAAAGAATACTCTATTCCGTACTTCTCAAATTCTGAAACTACTAAATTAAAAGTACCTCCATAAATTACTTGTTGAATAATTACATGATCTCCAGACTTTAAAAAAGCAAACATTGCTGAGGAAATTGCAGCCATCCCAGAGCTAAAAATTAAGCCATCTTCTGTATGCTCTAAAGCGGCTATTTTTTTACACAACATTTCTTGATTTGGAGTATTAAAATATCTTGGATATCGCTTAATATCTACCCCATCAAAAGCATAAGAAGTAGACATAAACATTGGTGATACTGCTCCTTTAAACTGCTCATCTTTCACTTCCCCGGTATGCACACAAATG
>Ga0209710_1000606_pt1 | contig 31715 bp, 30 predicted proteins | sample ArcticOcean_MG_C_5_FD_187436 | JGI IMG/M metagenome (GOLD analysis project Ga0209710, IMG submission 187436) | Marine microbial communities from western Arctic Ocean - ArcticOcean_MG_CB4_138 (SPAdes) (version 2) | ecosystem: Environmental > Aquatic > Marine > Oceanic | place: Arctic Ocean...
TATTGACCTCGTTATGAAGGAAATAGACTTGGCCACCCCTGTTAAATTCTCGAAGAACTGCTTCACGGATAGTTCCAGTACTAAATTCATGCACAAACGTTTTTATAGATAATCGCTTTTGTGGTGGCGTGGCTATAATTGAAAATTCTCTTAAGCCCTCCATTGCCATTGATAAAGTTCTTGGTATAGGAGTAGCGGTTAATGTTAAAACATCGACGTTTGCCCTGAATGCCTTAAGATTTTCTTTTTGCCTTACCCCAAAACGATGCTCTTCATCAATAATTACAAGTCCAAGATCTCTAAATTCAACATCAGGCTGTAAGAGCCTGTGCGTGCCAATAATAATATCGACCTTACCCTCTTTTAACTTTACCAATGACTCATTTTGTTGTTTTCTAGTTTTAAATCTTGATATTTCATCGATCTTTATTGGCCATTTTGCAAACCTATCTAGGAAGGTATTGAAATGTTGCTCAGCTAAAAGTGTTGTTGGTACCAAAACAACCACTTGCTTCGAATTCATTGCTGATATAAAAGCAGCTCTCAGTGCAACCTCAGTTTTACCAAATCCAACATCTCCACAAACCAATCTATCCATTGGTCTTGGGGCTTCCATATCTTTTATTACACTCTCAATAGCATCAAGTTGGTCTGGTGTCTCCTCAAAAGGAAACTCTTCAATGAAGGATTCATAATCATTTAGAGCGATAGTTTGGCTAGTCCCTTTCTGTAAAGAACGTTTCGCATAAAGACTTAAAAGTTCGGCTGCAGTATCATGAATTTGTATAAGAGCCTTTTTTTTCGCCTTATCCCAACTAGCGTTTCCAAGACTGTTCAATGGAGCTGACTCCATCGGTCCTCCTGAATACCTTGATATCAAATGAAGTTGAGAAATGGGAACATATAATTTGGTGTCACCTTTGTAATGAAGTAATAAAAATTCTGTTTGATCCTCGTCAAAATCTAAATTAGTCAGCCCTTGATATCGACCAACCCCATATTGCTCATGCACAACTGGGTCTCCAATACTGAGTTCAGTTAAATCCTTAACGATACCGTCCGAATTAAAATCTTTATTCTTATTCTTTCGAGTCGGTTGCTTTATAAAATTTGGAAAAATTTCATTTTCAGTAATAATGCAAATATCTTTTGATATAAACCCATCATGAAGTGGGCTGGTAATAAGGCTTAACTTGTCATTAGAATCAGTAAATTTTTGCCAGTCGTCTACCACAGAAAATTCAATCTTACTTTGCTGCAGAAGCTCACCTAACGTCTCTCTCCTGCCTAATCCCTCTGCACATATAAGCACTTTATGTTTGTTACTTGAAATGAATAATTGAAGCTTTTTCAATGGGTCTTCATTGCCTCTATCAATAGCAATGTCAGGAAAAAAGTTATCAAATTTCTTTTTCTTAACTTTTAGTTTTTGGAATTTATCTACATTTTTAAAAAATATATCGGAAGGGATTAAGAAATCATTGGGTTTAAGGATGGGTCTATCTAGATCGTAAGCATATAAACTAAATCTTTTTTCAGCCTCTGACCAGTAATTCTGGGATGCAGAAGCTAAAGAATCAGCTATAAATATAGGGTCATTTAAATCTAAATAATCAAATATTGTATCTGTAGATTCAAAAAATAAAGGTAAGTACCATTCCATGCCTGCAAAAGGAACTCCCTTGCTTATACTTTTATAAATTTTAGATTTGGATGGGTCGCCAATAAACATTTCTCTATGATTTTGTCGAAATACTTTAATCCCTAACTCATCAATTGGACATTCTCTAGCAGGCAATAGCTTTATTTCATTTGTTGGGTACAAGCTTCTTTGAGTGTCTGGGTCAAATGTCCTGATAGAATCAATTTGTGTATCGAAAAAATCTATTCTGTATGGCACCATAGAGCCCATTGGAAATAAATCAATCAAACCACCACGAGTTGCATACTCGCCAGGTTGAATTACTTTATCCACCATTAAATAGCCATTATTAATTAGTCTTTCTTTAAAGCTTTCTATATCAACATTTTCATCTTTTTTATATTGAAAACTGTACTTTTCAATATAATCTCTTGGAGGTATAAAATGAAGCGCGGTAGTGATTGGTATTAAATTAATATCAAATTCTTTTTTAGTCATTTGATATAAAGTCAATAATCTTTCTGAAGTTAAGTCTGGATGCGGTGATATTTGATCATAAGGTAAAGTTTCCCAGTCTGGAAGAAGGTTGACCTTTAGTTTTGGAAAAAACCATGCAATTTCTTCTTTTATGCGAACAGCGTCAAATACTGAACAGGTTATAATATTCAGTGATTTTTTATCTTCTTGTAAAAACTCCTCAAAATACTTACCAATTGAGAGACTTAACGATGAATTAGCTTCAAAAAAAAGATCTTTAGGTGATTTATTATTTACTAATGTTGTAGGCATGCATTACTATCTTTATTGAATCGCAATATTATAAACAATTATTACTGACATAACGGATATATGACATGAATGATAAAGAAATAGTTGCACAAGCTGCATTAGAATACGTGAAAAATAATACAATAATTGGACTGGGAACAGGCTCAACAGCGAATTATTTTATTGAAGGATTAGCCAAAAAAATTAAAAATGAGAATCTTCATATAAAAGTAGTAGCTAGCTCGACGATAAGTCAGATTAATGCAATTCAAGCAGGCTTAACGTATGTTTCGTTAGACCAAATTGAAGCGATAGATTTATATGTTGATGGTGCAGACGAAATCTTACTTTCTGCTGGTATAGAAGTTCTTAAAGGACGAGGCTACGATTTAATTAGAGAGAAATTATTGGCCAGTGCAAGTAAACAATGCATCATTATTGGTGATAACTCTAAAATAGTAACTAAAATTGGTGATAACTTCCCGATACCGATTGAGACTTCACCAATTGCATGGAAAATAACACAAAAAATTATTGAAGAGTTTTCGATTAACTGCAATTTAAGAAAAAATACTGCTGGCGATGGTTTTGCTATTAGCTCTTATGGAAATTTCGTTCTTGATTGCAATTTTAAATATAGTGACATTTCGTCTTTATCAAAACAATTGTCAGAAGTTCCAGGTGTCTTAGAGCATGGGGTATTTCTAAATATTGCACATCTTTCGCTCATTGCCAATAATGGTGAGGTTGAAACATATAAGTCTACTTAGAAGTTAAAGTTTTTTTTCCGCCCATGTATGAAACCAAAGCTTTCGGAATTGTGATATCTCCATTTTCTTGTTGATAATTTTCTAAAATAGCAACAAGTGTTCTGCCAACTGCTAGGCCTGAACCGTTTAGAGTGTGTACAAATGCATTCTTCCCATCTAGGTTTTTATATCTCGCCTTCAGCCTTCTTGCTTGAAAATCCTCACAATTTGATATGGAAGATATCTCTCTATACATATTCTGTGAAGGAAGCCAAACTTCGATGTCAAATGTCTTAGCAGCTCCAAACCCCATATCACCCTTACACAAAGAAACTACTCTGTATGGTAACTCTAACTTTTGGAGAATATTCTCAGCATGGATCACCATCTCATCTAACACCTTGTAGCTTGAATCAGGATGGCTAATTTGCACCATCTCAATTTTATCAAATTGATGCTGACGAATCATGCCTCTTGTATCTTTTCCATAAGAGCCAGCCTCAGATCTGAAGCATGGTGTATGTGCTGTAAATTTTAATGGCAAATCACTTTCTTCTATTATTGTATCTCGAACAAAATTTGTTAGGGGCACTTCACCAGTTGGATTAAGATAAAGAGAGTCATCATCACCCTTACTTGTTTCAAATAAATCTTCAGAAAACTTGGGTAGCTGGCCTGTACCAATTAATGATTCTTCATTAACTAAATATGGGGTATAACATTCTTCATAATCATGTTCCTGGGTTTGAACATCCAGCATCATCTGTCCAATTGCTCTATGAAGCTTTGCCATACCGCCTTTCATAGCTACGAATCTCGCTCCTGATAACTTACTTCCTAATTCAAAATCTAAACCATGATTTAATCCAACATCAACATGATCTTTAGTTTCAAAACTGAAATTTTGAGGCCTCCCGAATTCTTTTACAATTAAATTATCTTTTTCCGAGCTCCCATTTGGTACTGAATCATGAGGTATATTGGGAATATTAAGTAAGAATTGATTTAATGATGTTTGAATTATTACTAATTGGCTTTCCAGTTCCTTTAATGTTTCAGCAATAATATTTACTTGTGCCATCAAATCAGAAGCATCATTACCCTTACCCTTTTCAATACCAATATTTTTAGAAAATTGATTTCGTTGTCCTTGAAGCTCTTGAGTTTTCACTTGTATGACTTTTCTATCTTTTTCCAAAGATTCGTAATTTTTAATATCTAAATCAAATCCTCGCTCTTTAAGTAAATTTGCGATTGCCTTACTGTCTTCTCGTAATAAATTTATATCAATCATTTTTTTTCCTGATTATTTTTATATGAGTCATCTAATGATTTCAAATAGTCTAATTTCTTTTTTATCTTAATTTCTAAACCACGATTTGTTGGGTTATAAAATTTTATTGGATTCATTTCGTCAGGGAAATATTTTACACCAGCGGCATATGCATCTGGTTCATTATGTGCATAACGATAATTTTTTCCGTAATCTAAATTTTCCATCAACTTAGTTGGTGCATTTCTTAAATGAAGAGGAACATCAAACTGTTGGTGCTCTTTAATAAATACCTTAGTTTCATTATAAGCCATATATGATGCATTACTTTTAGGAGCCAAGGAAAGATATAAAATAGCATTGACTAACGCCAGTTCACCCTCAGGGTAGCCTAATCTTTCAAAAATTTGGTATGCCTCTAAGGCTATTGTCTGGGCTTTTGGATCTGCTAATCCAATATCCTCAATTGAGATTCTTATTATTCTTCTTGCTAAATAAAGAGGGTCTGCCCCTCCATCTATCATTCTTAGCAACCAATAGACTGAAGCATCCGGATTGGAGCCTCTAACAGACTTATGCATTGCTGATATCTGATCGTAAAACTGCTCGCCACCCTTGTCAAATCTTCTGACTTTATCGGATATTATTTTATCAACTAGTTCTTTATTAATAATGCCATCCACTTTTGGCTTTAGTGAGTTAATAAGCATCTCGAGTAAATTTATCAACCGTCTTGCATCGCCATTTGCATATGTAAGCATCATCTCTTTAGCAACATCATCTAACGATAATTTCTCATATTCGTCGATTACCTTATTAACAATCATTGTTAGCGAGCCTGCTGAAAGAGTTTTTAAAACGTATGTTTGGCACCTACTTAATAAAGCAGAGTTAACTTCAAATGAAGGGTTTTCAGTAGTTGCTCCAATAAAAATTATTAGCCCTGATTCAATATGCGGCAAGAAAGCATCTTGTTGACTTTTGTTAAAGCGATGGACTTCGTCGACAAAAAGTATAGTTTTCTTATTGTGTTGCTCAGCAACAAATTCAGCTTTCTCAACCGACTCTCTTATTTCTTTAACGCCAGATAAAACTGCTGAAAGAGCTATAAACTGGGCGTCAACATTGTTTGCTATTACTCTTGCAATTGTTGTCTTACCAACTCCTGGAGGTCCCCATAAAATCATTGAAGGTAAATTTCCTGAATCAATAGCTACTTTAAGTGACTGGCCTGCACCCAAGATGTGGTCTTGACCTACAATATCGCTAATTTCTTTTGGTCTTAGAATTTCAGCTAAAGGGATTGATGATTGAGTATCCATCTAGTTTCTTATGACATCGATATCTTCAGGGGTATTAAATAAAAAGATAGCCTCGTTAATATTCTTATTACGGCTAACATTAATAAACTCAATTTCAGTTGTATTATCAAAGCCATCAATAATCCTCATGCCCTTTAATTCTTTTTGAAAAAAATTAATAAATACTTCTTTAAAATTAGCTTTTTCAGGCTCTTGAGGCACGGCCTTAAACCAACTGATTCCTTTTTTATCTTGAATAATACTAACTTTAAAAAGACTTTCTATATCACGATTTACAAGGAGCATTGCTGGACTTACTCCGCCTAACTTTTTTAATTGACTGATAACAACTTGCTTTAAATCTGGGTCGTATAGATACAATAACTCGCCATCACTTATTAGCTGGCTTTTTGAAGGCTCTAAGTAATCCCACTTAAATAAATTTGGTTTTTTAAAAAAAAATTGGCCTGAAACTTCCTGGAGGATTGCTCCACTTTGATCCAAAACTTTTTGTTCGAAATTACCTGTAAGTGAATTCATTTCATCAAGTATATTTGATAACTTGGAATCTGGATTAGCCGATACGGGTAAGCAAAAAAATAAAATAATAAAAAATCTAATCATCATTATTATTTGAAATTATTTCTCGGTTTCCATTATTTTGCATAGGTGTTACTAATCCAGCTTTCTCCATATCTTCGATAATTCTTGCAGCACGGTTATATCCTATTCTTAAATTTCTTTGGACATAAGAAATTGATGCCTTTTTAGTTCTAAGAACAATTTCAACAGCTTCATCATAAAGTGGATCTTTCTCGCCTGATGGCCCTGACTCCCCTAAAATATTATTAGCGCTATCATTTGGGTTAAGTATTTCATCTATATAATTGGGCTTAGCTTTTGCTTTGAGAAAATTAACCACTTTATGAACCTCTTGATCAGAAACAAAAGCTCCATGAATTCTATTCGGATAGCTTGTACCAGGAGGCATATACAACATATCTCCTTTACCAAGCAATGTTTCTGCTCCCATTTGATCTAAAATTGTTCTAGAATCAATCTTACTAGAAACCTGAAATGCTATTCTGGTAGGAATATTTGCCTTTATCAATCCAGTTATAACATCAACTGAAGGCCTTTGCGTGGCTAAAACTAAATGTATCCCAGATGCTCTAGCTTTTTGCGCAAGCCTCGCAATTAACTCTTCAATTTTTTTCCCCATTGTCATCATTAGATCTGCTAATTCATCAATTACAATAACAATTAATGGGAGCTCTTCTAATGTCTCAGGATTTTCAGGGTCTAGTGAAAATGGATTTGTTAATGGAACCCCTTTCTCTTGCGAGTCCCTTATCTTTTGATTAAAGCCAGCTAGATTCCTAACTCCAAATTCTGACATTAACTTATATCTTTTCTCCATTTCTGCAACACACCAATTTAAAGCATTTCCTGCCTGCCTCATGTCTGTAACAACAGGCGATAACAAATGAGGAATTCCCTCATAAACTGATAATTCCAACATTTTAGGGTCAATTAAAATCATTTTAACTTTGTCAGGTGTTGCCTTATATAAGAAACTGAGAACAAGTGCATTAATTGCAACAGACTTACCAGATCCAGTAGTTCCTGCAATTAATATATGAGGCATTTTTGAAACATCAGCAATCTCTGGTTTTCCAGAGATATCTTTACCAAGTGCGACTGATAATAAAGCTGGGGTGTCCGCAAAAGTTTTTGAGCTAACTATTTCTGAAAGATATACGATTTGTCTGTCAGGGTTAGGAATTTCCAAACCCATACAAGTTTTTCCAGGAATAGTTTCAACAACTCTAACACTTACAACTGATAATGCTCTCGCCAAATCTTTCGCCAAATTTATAACCTGACTACCTTTGACGCCTGCTGCTGGCTCAAATTCATAACGAGTAATTACAGGTCCAGGTTGAGCTGATATAACTTTGGATTCAATACCAAAATCTAATAATTTTTTTTCTATTAATCTTGATATAAATTCAATAGTTTCAGATGATTGAACTGATACCTGGCTTGCTGGTTTATCTAAAAGGCTTAAAGGCGGTAAGATTGAATCTGAGTCACCAAATAAATTAGTTTGTTTTTCTTGCTTTACCCTTACACTTTCTTTGGCTGGTGATTTTATATCTAATATTTTGACAGGGTCACGATCTTCAAGTTTTTTTCTTTCAGATTCTACAAAAGAAGTTCTTTGTTTTTCAAATCTCTTACCCTCTCTTCGGTCTTGCCAATCAACAATCTTAGCAACAATCTTTATACATAGGTTGCAAATAAAATTACCGATGCTCTCTGAAATTGTTATCCAAGACCAACCAGTAAATAAACTAAAGCCAATAGCAAAAGAAATTACTAAAAATACTAAGGTCCCAATATACCCCATGGCTCTCTCTAAAAATTCATATATATTGGCTCCTAAAATACCCCCTTGCTCTGAAGGCAATTGTGCTGAAAAATTAATTGCGTATCCAGCTTCAAAAGTTGAAGATGATAGGAGAAGAAGTAGAAAACCTAAATAATGAATAATTAAAAGGTGCTTTATTTCGTAATTTTCATTTTCAATTCTTGGATAAATTAAAAAAATACTATATATGCTTAAAAAAACAAGCCACCAAGCTGACAAACCAAAAAGATTTAAAAAGAAGTCGGAAAAATAGGCGCCACTTATTCCAGCTAAGTTATTTATACTATTACCTACATTTATGCTGTGTGAAAAAGAAGGGTCAATTGCTGAATAACTAATTAGCGCAAGAGTTATATATAAAGCTATAAATAACAAGCTAAACCAAGAAGCCTCCCTAATAACTCTACTAGCTAAATCTCTAGGAATATTTTTGGATAAAGTTAAATTCTTATTATTTTTTGATTTATGTCGTGAATACAATTAATGATACTCAATGAAATATACCAAATTATATCAGGCTAAATCTAAAATTGAACTCATATAAAAAATATTTTTTTTATACTATAACCTTAATAACCAATAGAAATAAGAAAAAAATATCGTATCTTTATTTGTAATAAAATGGTTATTTAAGATAAAAGATTAACAAAACTAATTAAAATGATTTAAATAATTGTCTATGTAAATCATTATTATCAATTGATTAGATGCTCAGTGTAAACTAGAATTACTTTTTTAATTAGACTCTGGAAACTTTAAATTATGTCGAAACATTCTCGTCTTATTATTCTGGGCTCAGGCCCTGCCGGTTATTCAGCTGCAGTTTATGCAGCTAGAGCAAACCTTAACCCATTACTCATAACAGGTATAGCTCAAGGGGGGCAGTTAATGACTACAACTGATGTAGACAACTGGCCTGCAGATGCAGATGGAGTCATGGGTCCTGATCTAATGAGTAGATTTGAAAAACATGCATTAAGATTTAATACTGAAATAGTATTTGATCATATTCATACATGTAAATTAAAGGAAGGTAAATTTACACTCATTGGTGATAATGAAGAATATACATGCGATGCTTTGATAATATCGACCGGTGCTTCAGCAAAGTATCTTGGTTTAAAAAGTGAAACCGAATTCCTTGGAAAAGGAGTTTCAGCTTGCGCAACTTGTGATGGGTTCTTTTATAAAAATCAAGAGGTAGCAGTAGTAGGTGGAGGAAGCACTGCAATTGAAGAGGCATTGTACTTAGCAAATATTGCGAAGAAAGTAACGCTAATACACAGGCGTGATGAATTTAGAGCTGAAATGATAGAGATGAATAAAATTCATGAAAAAGTTAAGGAAGGTAAAATTAATTTAGAGCTCTTTAATGAGCTTAGTGAGGTTCTTGGAGATGAATCAGGTGTAACTGGGATTAAAATTAAAAATGTAACTTCTAATGAAACAAAAGAAATTAAATTACAAGGAGTTTTTATTGCTATTGGTCATAAACCAAATACGGATATTTTTGATGGTCAATTAAAAATGGAAAATGGGTATATTGTTACGAATTCTGGTAGAGAAGGGAACTTTACAGCAACTAGCATAAAGGGTGTCTTTGCTGCTGGCGATGTTCAAGACCATATTTACAGACAAGCTGTTACAAGTGCGGGGACTGGCTGTATGGCCGCTCTTGATGCTGAAAGGTATCTTACTAATCATGCAGGATGATGAAAAAAATCTTTTTAAAGAGGCGGTAAGAAATGTTAAGCCTCTTAAGATAAAATCGAAAACTATTGAGGCGCAGAGTAGTGCGCCCAAACCAAAGCCAATTGCTAATAAATTTCTAGAAGATGAAAAAAAAGTATTGCTTGATTCATTAAGTGATAATTATATTTATGAAGATGGGATGCTGGATGATGGTTTATTATTTTTAAGTCCTGGGCATTCACCAGATATCATAAAAAAATTAAAAAAAGGTTACTGGGTCGTGCAAGGATCAATTGATCTTCATGGAATGGTGTCTCAAGAAGCAAAATCTTATATTGTAGATTACATTCATGAGTGTAAAAAAAAACATATAAGATGCATAAGGATAATTCATGGTAAAGGTATTGGATCTAAAAATAAAGAGCCTGTCTTGAGAAATAAAGTTAAAAATTGGTTGGCTCAAAAAGATGAAGTTATAGCTTACGCTCAAGCTCCTAAGCATGATGGCGGAAGCGGTGCGGTAATTGTCTTATTAAAAGAATATAATTAAAGTTCCTGAATTAAACAAATTGCTTGTGCAGCTATGCCTTCAGATCTACCAATAAAACCTAATTTTTCTGTGGTGGTTGCTTTGATATTAATATCATTCAAACTACACTTACAATCATTGGCAATATTAGTAGTCATTTGATTTATATATGGCTGCATCTTTGGGGTCTCACATATAATAGTTGCGTCAATATTTCCAATAACAAAATTATTTGATTTTAAACTCCCAACCACGGTTCTTAAGAGTTTACGAGAACTAATATCTTTAAATATCTCATCAGTGTCTGGGAAATGTTGGCCAATATCCCCCAACCCTGCTGCGCCTAATAAAGAATCGATTATTGCATGAATTAATACATCAGCATCTGAATGACCTTCTAAACCATATTCATAATCAATTTTAACCCCGCCAATAATTAATAGTCGACCTGGCACAAATTTATGAACATCTAACCCCTGCCCTATTCTAGCCATCTGTCTTTCCTTTGATGATCGTACTAAAAATCTGGTTCATATTTATTAAATCTTCTGGGTAAGTAATCTTGAAGTTTGTAATCAAACCTTTAAAAACTATAGGTTTTAAACCAAGAGATTCGATTGCTTCTGCTTCATCCGTAGGCGTTCCATTAAATTTTTTAAGCGCTTCAACTAATTTTCTATATTTAAACATTTGCGGCGTTTGCGCCAACCACAAAGTGTCACGATCTTCAGTTTTAATAATTTTTTTTGATTGATCTACTCTCTTTATTGTATCTACAGATGGTATAGCCACGATACCTCCTACGGTATCCTGGCACACCTCTTTAATAAATGAATTGATAAAGGTCTCCGTAATACCTACCCTTGCTGAATCATGGACAAGAGCCCAATCACCATCAGAAGTAAAACCTTCTATTAAATTAAGTGTGTTTAGAACTGTCTCTGATCGGTTGCTGCCCCCAGAGTAATAAATTTTAGTTTTATGGGAAAAGGTGTAATTAGAATTCTCGATATTACTTCTTTCATTCGAATTGAATGCAATTGAGATTGTATCAACAGATGCAACGTTTGAAAAAATAAAATCAACCCACTCGATTAAGGTTTTTCCATGAAACGCTGAAAATTGTTTAGGTGCTTCCTGGCTCATCCTCGAACCAGATCCTGCTGCAGGAATAATTACATGAATCTTTGACATGCTAAATTTTAGCATGTCAAAGTACAAAGTTAATTACTTATCGCTTGAAACTGAATTTATTTTGTGGATAGTAATATCCGCACCATTAAATTCTTCTTCTTCAGTAAGTCGAATACCCATTGTATTTTTAACAATTGAGTAAATAATATAACCCCCCAAGAAGGCTACAACAATACCTGCAAAAGTTCCAATCAGTTGCGAGTAAAAAGACACTCCCCCAAGCCCGCCAAGCGAAGTTAATCCAAATATACCAGCAGCTATACCACCCCAAGCTCCACATATTCCATGCAAAGGCCATACACCTAATACATCATCTATTTTCCATTTATTTTGAGTAAGTGAGAATGTCCAAACAAACAAAGCCCCTGCTATTGCTCCAGTTGCAAGAGCTCCTAAGGGATGAAACAAATTAGACCCTGCGCATACAGCAACTAAGCCTGCCAACGGTCCATTGTAAAGAAAACCAGGATCATTTTTGCCAACTATTAGTGCTGCAAGAGTACCGCCAACCATAGCCATAAGAGAGTTAACAGCAACTAAACCAGTTATGCCGTCCAGAGTTTGGGCGGACATTACATTAAAGCCAAACCATCCTACTGTTAGTATCCATGAGCCGAGTGCTAGAAAAGGTATGCTTGAGGGTGGAAATGCATTTAATTTACCATCTTTTGAATATCTTCCATGCCGCGCCCCTAATAAAATTACAGCTGCTAGGGCTATCCAACCACCCATTGCATGGACAACAACAGATCCTGCAAAATCATTAAAAGGCGCTCCAAAACTATTAGTTAAAAATTCTTGAAAACCATAGTTTCCATTCCAAATCACTCCCTCAAAAAAGGGATACAAAAAACCTACTAAAAGAAATGATGCAATAATTTGCGGGTTAAACTTAGCTCTCTCAGCAATCCCGCCAGAAATAATTGCAGGTATTGCAGCAGCGAAAGTTAGTAAGAAAAAGAATTTAACTAATTCGTACGCGCTTTTTTCACTTAACGTAGATGCTGCATCAAAAAAATTAACCCCATAAGCAAGACTATAGCCAATAAAAAAATAGGCTATTGTAGAGACTGAAAAATCAGCCATAATTTTAGCTAATGCATTTACTTGATTTTTTTCTCTAACCGTACCAACTTCTAAAAATGCAAATCCAGCATGCATTGCTAGCACCATAATTGCGCCTAAAAGTATAAATAGAACATTACTTTGATCTGCTAAATTTTCCATCAATAAGATCCTAAAATTAAAATAAATTTTATTATGCAGAAAAATCAATTTGATTCTATGATTTAATGCGATATTTCATTAAATCTATAACAAATAAAATAGAATGCATTAATTTGGTGCAATTTTAACCATTAAAGATTTATTATCAAAAAGGTTTTATCATTACAATATGCTCGATTATTTTTTTATCTTTTTAATTTTACTACTTGTTTGTTTTTGGTATGAAACTGCAGCCAAAAGAGAAATAGCTATTCTTCATGGTAAAAATATTGCTAAGCAATTTAATTTACAATTATTAGATGACACTGTTTATTGTACTAAAATTTCTTTAATTAGAACTTTAGAAAATTGGGTTTCTATTAAAAGAATTTACTACTTTACTGTTAGCGCTGATAATGACAATAGACTTCATTGTCAGCTTACGATATCTGGAAAAACTTTAACAGATTGGTACGTTCCTCCTTACCCGCAAAGGGAAAGTTAATTTTGTATATCGGACGATTTGCGCCTACCCCATCTGGCCCACTGCACTTTGGTTCTGTTATTACTGCTTTGGCTGGCTACCTGGATGCTAAACACAATAATGGCCAATGGAAAGTAAGGATTGATGACATTGATTCACCTAGAGTTGTAGAAGGTGCTGAATTAGCTATTCTTAAAAATCTTGAAAATTTAGGGTTATTTTGGGATGGAAAAATATCCAGGCAAAGTGAAAATATTCTTGAATATAAAAATATTCTTGAAAAATTAAAGAATAAAAATCTTACTTATAATTGCAACTGTAGTCGAAAAAAAATTATCGAATCAAATCTATCTGATACTGATGAACTAATTTATAACAATTATTGTAGAAATAAACATTATCCATCATCAAACAAGTCATCTATTAGATTAATCGCAAATTACGAGTCAACTAATTTTACTGATAGAGCTCAAGGGCTTCAGCGCTATAATGTTAATAATCCAATTAGTGACTTTGTAATTAAAAGATCTGACCAGTTATATGCATATCAATTTACTGTAGTAATTGACGATCAGCTACAATCGGTAAATAATATTGTCAGGGGAACAGACTTACTAAGCTCAACAATTAAACAACATTATATAAATACCCTTTTAAGCTATTCAGAAAAAACTTATATGCACATACCAATTGCTTTAATAAATAATCGAAAATTAAGCAAAGGCAATGGGGATAAATTAAATAGTAATAATTTATCTTTAATACTTATTGAGGGACTTAAGTTTCTTCGGCAAAAAATTCAAAAGGGTATTGAAGATGGAAGCCCTGAAGAAATACTTAAATATGCAATAGATAACTGGAATCCTAATCCGCTTAAACAATTAAGCAGTCTTGAATTAAATTCTACTCAATCCCTGATTGTCGATAATATTCATACATAAATGCACTGACAGCTGCCCCTACATTAATTGATTCGACTTCTTTGTTCATAGGTAAGGATATAGCCCCAGTAATATTTTTATACAAGCTTTTTGAAATTCCATTACCTTCATTGCCAACTAAAATTGCCATATTTGAATTGAGGTTTTTTTGAAATAGCGATTCACCACTTGTAGTTAATGCCATAACATCATGCTCGTAATTTAAGATCCACTCGTTTAAATCTTGTTCGACAGCACATTCAAGTGAAAATTGAACACCTTGACTACCTCTTAATGTTTTAGGGGACCACAAATCAGTGCAGGTTTTTGATAAAATAATAGAGTTAGTGTTAGTTGCTTTAGCAGTTCTTAAAATACTGCCTAAGTTTCCCGGCTCCTGAATTCCATCTAATAGCAAAATAAGGCCATTAGATTTTAAAAGCTTTGGTTTTGGAATGTCTACAAGTGCCAAAATGCCAGTGGAGCTTTTAAGTTCACTTAGTTGGAGAAATAATTCATGACTTAAAGAGTAACAAGGGCAATTAAGACTTGAAATTAAATTTTCCACCTCAAGAGTCTCAATACCCAAATCTTTAATAATTGCTGCAGGAACACTATGCTGAAAAAAAGACTGTATTAAATGAGGTCCATCCAAAATAGTTTGATTTTGCTCTTTTCTAAAAGACGAGCTAGAGTAAATCTTTTTTAGTTTCTTATAAAAAAGATTGTTCTTTGATTTAATTAATTTGTAGTTCATATGCACATTATTAACATATGATTTATATATATCAATCTAATGCTTGAATTGGTTTTAATTTAAAACCAGCCTCTTTAAATTGATTTAGTAAGCCAGTCTCCCCTCCTAAATGCGACGCTCCAACAGCAATAAAAATCTTATTGCCTTTTATTAACTCTTTGACTCTTTCACCAAAAAACTTATTCCTTCTGGTTAAAAAATAATATTCCATTTTCTTCCAAGTCGCTTTAGAAACAAGTCTTTTAGTTATTAGAGTGTCAGTATTAAGAATTTTTTCTGTATTAAACGTTAAATAGGCTGATACTAATAATTCGTAATCTACTTCTTTTTGCTTAAAGTCTTTTTTTAAAACAGCCTTTAATAAAGACATTTGTTCGTTAATCGTAAACTCGTCTAAAGCCTTAAAATGTTCTCGAGGTGTTTCAAGCCCCTGAGTAATCTTCATAAAATCTTCAGCTTTAGATTTTAATAGATTATCTTGATTGAAAGGCGTTATCGGCCTTGGAGAATCGAAAATAACAGCTAAAATCCATGGCTTCATTGATAAAATATGTTCTCGAGGCATTGTGTGAAAGTCTGCTAATAAGCTAATCTTTTCTAACTCCTCTTTACTTAAATAGCCGTTATATACTTCTGGATTAACATGGAGAATTGATCTGTCAACAACCTCATCAGCCTCCATAACAAATATATCAATCTCTTTTAGCTTTTCTGCAACTACGGGCTTAAAGTTTGATACGCGATTATCATCAGTATGAATTGTCCCGAATAAATAATGCTCCTTACCTTCAAGGTCAGTAACTTGCCAAAAAATAGAATTTATTTTTTTATTATTTGCTTTCCCTTCTTTTGCCTGAGTTGCCGTATAAAGAGTGATAGGTTTATCAGTCTTAAATAGCTCGCCAACATAATTTTCTAAGGACCAACTCTTTTGAATTGAAAAAATGCAGAAAACAAATAGAATAAAAGGTAATATATTTTTTGTAGTTAAATTCATAAGCGTATAAGGCACATAATAAGTTATTTAGTTCACATAATACTTTAAAGATATTACTATCATTTTATTTTCAATGAAATAAAATGGTAACTTCTTAGAAATTTCTAATATTAATTACTTTAATGGAAAATTAATGAAAGCCTTAGTAAAAAGACATGCAAAAGAAGGTATATGGCTTGAAGACATGCCCGAGCCCGAAGTTGGCAATAATGACGTACTAGTCAGGATAAAGAAAACTGCTATCTGTGGAACAGACATCCATATTTATAATTGGGATGAATGGGCTCAAAAAACTATTCCTATTCCAATGATAACTGGGCATGAATACGCAGGTGAAATTGTTGAGCTTGGTTCTAATGTTTCTGACTTAAATATTGGAGATATCGTATCAGGAGAGGGTCACATAACTTGTGGTCGCTGTCGAAATTGCTTGGCAGGGACAATACATTTATGTCCAAATACAATCGGGGTCGGTGTTAATAGAACTGGTGCTTTTGCAGAGTATCTATCAGTTCCTGCAAAAAATATATTTAGGCCTAGTCGAAAAATGTCAACTGATCTTCTCGCCTGTTTTGATCCTTATGGCAATGCTGTTCATACAGCACTATCTTTTAATATGGTTGGTGAGGATGTTCTTATTACAGGTGCAGGGCCAATTGGAATGATGTCAGCAATGGTTGCAAATCATGCTGGTGCAAGAAATATTGTAATTACAGATATAAATCAATATCGCCTTGATTTAATCAAAAAAATCTTGCCAAAGGTTATTACGGTTAATGTTGAAAAAGACTCAATATCAAAAGAATTAATGGAGTCTTTGGGAATTTTTGAAGGATTTGATGTTGGCTTAGAGATGTCTGGCTCTCCAAAAGCTTTTTCTGACATGCTTAGTAAAATGATAAATGGTGGGCGAATTGCCATGCTTGCAATTATGCCAGCAGGATCAGGAATAGATTGGGATTTAGTCGTTTTTAAAGGCCTCACTATTAAAGGTGTTTACGGTCGTGAAATTTTTGAAACATGGTACAAGGGTTCAATGATGGTTCAAAGCGGGTTGCCTTTGGAAAAAATTATTACCCATCGCTATAACTTTAATGAATTTCAAGAAGGGTTTGATGTTATGCGGTCGGGAAAATCAGGGAAAGTTATACTAAATTGGGAAACATAAAATAATAAGGATTATTAATGAGTTTTAAAACGACAAGAGATAGTATTGCCAGCGATTTAGATGATATCAAAGCTGCCGGATTATGGAAAACTGAACGCTATATTAATTCAGATCAAAAAAGTGAAATCACTTTAAGTGATGGAAGTAAGGTAATTAATATGTGTGCCAATAATTACTTGGGTTTAGCTAATAACTCAGAAATTATTGAGGCTGCAAAGGCTAGTTATGATAAATGGGGGTTTGGGTTAGCTTCAGTTAGATTTATTTGTGGCACTCAGACAATCCATAAAACACTAGAAAAAAAAGTAAGTGAATTCTTGTGTATGGAAGAAACTATCCTATATGCTGCTTGTTTTGATGCCAATGCCGGACTATTCGAAACAATCTTAACAAACGAAGATGCCGTTATTTCTGATGAACTCAATCACGCATCAATTATCGATGGTGTTCGTCTTTGTAAAGCAGCTCGTTATCGCTATAAAAATAATAATATGGTCGACTTAAGAGACAAGCTAACTGAGGCCAAAAAAAATGGTGCTAGAAGAATTCTAATTACCACTGATGGAGTGTTCTCAATGGATGGCACAATAGCTCAGTTAGATAAGATTTGTGATCTTGCCGATGAATTTGATGCGATAGTTCATCATGATGATTGTCATGCCACTGGTTTTATGGGTAAAACCGGTCGTGGTGTTCACGAATATCGAGGAGTAATGGACCGGGTAGATATTATTACTAGTACATTTGGTAAAGCATTAGGTGGTGGTTCTGGTGGATTTACTTCAGGAAGAAAAGAGATTATTGATATGCTCAGGCAAAGATCAAGGCCTTATTTATTTTCAAACACTTTAGCCCCCTCAATATGTGCTGCAACACTTAAAGCGCTTGAAATGATTGGTAGTAATACAGAATTAAGAGATCGTCTTGAACATAATACGCATTATTTCCGAAAAGGCATGCAAAAAGCTGGTTTTGCCGTTGATGATGGCGACCATCCAATCGTACCAGTGATGCTAGGAGATGCAAAATTAGCACAAGAAATGAGTAAAAAATTATTATCAAAAGGCATATATGCAATAGGATTTTTCTTTCCAGTCGTCCCTAAAGATAAAGCTAGGATTAGAACGCAAATCTCAGCAGCACACAACGAAGTAGATTTGGATAAGGCTATCGCAGCATTCGCTTCAACAAAAAAAGAGTTAACAGGATAAATCCAAAATTATGACTTATAAAAAATTAGTTTGGATATTAATCTTGATTTATTCCCAGACCACGAATGCTCTTCAAATTGGAGATAAAGCACCTAATTTTATTGCTGAATCAACCAAAGGGGAAATTAACTTCCATGAGTGGAGCAAAGGAAGATGGACTATTTTATTTTCTCACCCTGGCGACTTTACTCCTGTTTGCACAACTGAATTAGCAGAGCTTGCTTTTCTTCAGCCAGAATTCGACAGTAGACAAACAAAAATTATTACCTTAAGTGCGGATGGACTTAATGATCACTTAGAATGGGTTGCTCATATTGACGAATATAAAAATTTAATTAAAAAAAGTACAAAAGACAATGTAACAATAGGTTTGGAAAGACCTAATCTTGATTACCCAATTATTTCAGATAAGAATTTAAAGATAGCAACAGCTTATGGCATGTATCACCCTAAAGCTGAGCCCAGAGAAGGTGTATTTGGAGATAAAAATAAATCTACAATTAGATCTGTTTTTATAATTGACCAAGATAAAACAATTCAAACAATTCTATCTTACCCCAAACATATTGGCAGAAACTTTAATGAAATTATTCGAATAATTGATGCCCTTCAGTTAGCTACAAAATATAATGTTACTATCCCTGGAAACTGGCAAAAAGGTAAGCAAGTGATTGTACCCACCCATATTCTATCTGAAGATATAAAAGAAAAATATAATGTTAAGTCTTTTACTGACCATCAGGATTATTTAAGAACTATTGATGATCCAACTAAAAAAATAAAAAATAAGTGAGAATCCAAAAAAAAGAGGACTGGATAAATTTTTATTTCTACCAAAATCTAAATTTAAAAATGAAAAAGCTAAATCAAAAAAATTTAAAAAAATCGATAAATAAAGGGGCAATTTGAATGGTTACTAAAAAAACAATTATAGGTAGTGTATTAATATCTTTATCTTTTTTATTGATAACTGGATGTGCGAAATTTGTTGATGTAAAAGATGGAGCAGAAAAAGTATTATTAGTAAAAGAAAAGCCAGAAGGTTGCGTCTCAAGAGGAACAGTTGATGTCAGTGTTCTAGCAGAAATTGCATACGTTGAAAGAAGTGAAGAAAACATTAATAGAGATTTAAGAATGCTGGCACAGAATAGCGCAGTTTCAGTTAGAGCAAATACTATTGTGAAAGATGAATCTTCTAAGCTCGGCGAAGCAACATTCTCAATGTATAAATGTAATCGTCCATGGGCTAATTAGATTCAATAAGAAATTACTTTAATTTAACTACATGGAGACTTGATTTAACTTGTTCATATAAATTGTTTAAATATTCTTTGGTATCATCAGGAAAATCAAAACTTTCAAAATAAGAATTTACAATTGGGCATATATTGTTCTTATCGCTACTATTGCTAAAATCGTCATCAACGCCTGTTACTTTTCCATCATCGTCCACATGAAAGTTATTTTGTTGAGACCATGTATCATCATCAATGCTTTTAAAATCGTAGCCAATAAATGCCGTTTGATCTTCCAAAACATAAGCAGCGGCTCTTGCAAAAGCTTTACATTTATATTTTTCTACTAAAAAATTAACAAGGTAAGTTTCTAGCTCGTCATTAATACCCTTTCCCCCATTAACCTCAGAAAACATGCCAGTAAATAATAAATATTGATTTTCATCATCGCAAAAAGTTAACACTTTATTAACTGATTTGTGCTGTAAGACAATATCTTTAAACAATTTCGGGAACTCTTTTTTTAGGTAATTAAATTCATTTTGCATCTTTCAGCCTTATTCATTATTTAAATTTATAAAACCAATCATATCATTTATATAAATTAAAAATTTTATTTTGGTAATTATTATGATTCATAATTTATAATAAAATGGTTAAGGAAGTCTTAACATGATGTAACTTAGCGATAGCTAAATTTTTAATTGGATTCTGCATTGATATTTTCAAGCTATATTTATATTCTATTTTTTCTACCTATCATATTTATAGGATATTTCGCATTATCTAGAATTAAAAATAGTGATTTACAATTATTATGGTTGTTAGCTGCATCACTTTTTTTCTATTCTTGGTGGGATATAAAGTATTTGCCAATTTTGCTAGCCTCTATTTTCATCAATTTTCAGCTTGGAAAGCTCTTAAGTAGGCTATCAAGGAAAAAGAAGCTTGTTCTTTTTATCGGTATCGGGTTTAACTTATTAATACTTTTATATTTTAAACATTTTGATTTTTTTATCGAAAACTATAATGATCTATTCTTACAAAAAATAAACTCGCTAAATCTTATTATTCCTTTAGGAATATCATTTTTTACCTTTCAACAGATTGCATTTTTAGTTGACGTATATTCAAATAAAACCTCTGATTATAAATTTTTACATTATGCAACATACGTTTCTTTTTTCCCTCAGTTAATTGCTGGACCAATTGTCCATCACAAAGATTTAATGCCACAGTTTGATGATCTTTCAAAGCGTAAAATAAATATTAGAAATATCACATTAGGCTTATTTATTTTTTCAATTGGGCTATTTAAAAAAGTAGTTATTGCCGACTCATTAGCAGGGTTTGTTTCTTCTGGTCACTCATCAGAAATAATATTAAGTTCAATCGAAGCCTGGGCTCTTTCATTATCATATACCCTTCAACTATATTTTGACTTTAGTGGTTATGCAGACATGGCTATTGGTTCTGCTTTACTAATCAATATAAGACTTCCCATCAATTTTAACTCTCCTTATAAAGCGATAAATATACAAGAATTTTGGCGAAGATGGCATATGACTCTCTCTCATTTTTTGCGGGACTATATATACATTCCGCTTGGTGGAAATCGCTTGAGTAATATTATTAAATATAGGAACGTTTTATTTACTTTCTTACTCGGAGGTATTTGGCACGGCGCTGGTTGGACATTTATTTTTTGGGGTGGTCTGCATGGCTTTGCTTTAATTATTTTAAATTTATGGCAGAAGATTGGATGGAAAATCCCAATGGTCCTTTCATGGTTTATAACATTTAATTTTATTAACATTGCTTGGATATTTTTTAGAGCAGACGATTTTAATGCAGCCATTAAAATTTTAAGTGCAATGTTTGGCTTTACTCCAAAGCCGATTCCTATAGATTATATTGATTCGATCTCTATGTTAATCGGAATACCATTACTATCTTATGTCTCTGAGTTTTCCACGAATGCTATTTTCCCTTCTCATTTATTACTTTACTTATTGATATTGATACCGTTTGTTTTGTTTGCCGACAATGTTAATAAAACTTATCAGACTAGTACAATTAGTTATGCTAAATTAATTATAGGTGGATTAGCTTTTTCAATTTCTATAATCTTCTTGGGAATGTCATCATCTCAAGTTTTTCTTTACTATAACTTTTAAGGCTTACCAATGTCGAAAAAAATAGGTTTATTCGTACTCTTAGTAATAATAGGAATTTCTTTTTTACCATTTTATAATCTGTATCCTCAATTAAAAAAAATAAATTTATCTGATCCCTACCTATACAACCAATTAGAGAAAATTGATTTTTCAAAATCATTCAATATTGATATTTTTGAATCTTATCTAAATTATTATGTATGGAAATTTTTTAATGTTTCATTAAATTCTACTCAAGTGATAGCTGGTGATAAAAATTTTTTATTTTTAGGTAATGAATACGCAGATGTTTTAGATAATCACCGAGGGCTAAATAAAGTTTCTCCGTTGCTAAATAATTTTGATAGTGATTTAAAAAACGTTGAAAACTGGTATCTAAGTAAGAAAATTCCTTTTGTTTTTGTTATTGCCCCTAATAAACACTCAATTTATAATTTTTTTCTTCCAGAGAATTATAAAAAAATAGGGGAGAATGCAACGGATAATGTCATCAAGGTTACCAATGTCTCAAATAATCGAATTCTTGACTTACGCGGCTCTATAGGTGAGCAGTTCGATACCGAGGATTTAAAATACCATAAGCTTGATACGCATTGGAATAAGTACGGTGCATTTCTAGGATATAAATCTATTATTACTCATATTAATGAAAAATATAACTTAACGATTGCTCCTATCTCCGTAAAATTTAAAAAAAATGAAGTAATCCTAAGGGGTGCGGATCTAACTAACTTTCTAAAAGCTAGCAATCTTTTAAGAATAGGTGATGCAGACCCCGGTTATGATTATAAAGATATTTATTTTACTGGATGTATTGGAAATATTAATGTTAAGTCTGGTGTGCTTGAGGAATGTATGAAATCTAAATCTGAGTATATAAATGTTGATTATGGCCCTAGATATACTATAAATAATGATCTTAAAGCTGAAAAACGTCGCGTATTATTATTAGGGGACTCTTTCTTAGCACAACATTCTCAATTATTTAGCTCGACTTTTAGTCATGTGTATCGATGGCACTATAAACATATAAGCCCTCATATGCTTTACGATTTTATTAAATTAAATAAAGTTGATATGGTTATACAGCAGATAGCTGAGCGAGATTTGCATGGATACAATATGCTTAAATTGCCAACAAAAAGAAATGATTAACTTTTATTTATTTAATATTTTATCTCTGTTTATTTGTTTGCGTTAAAGTTATTTTTTACTAGTTGCACGATAGGCAATAAAAAATAAAATTCCAAAAACTAGGATTAGCCCAAAGAATACAATAATATAATATAGATAAGGCTTAAATTCACTCATGATAATCGTCGTTTAATTTATAGCTTAATTATGCTTTTTGACAAACTAACCTCTTTGAGAAAGCATAACAACCCTAGCACCAAGTATGACATAGCTACAATAAAAAGAATGCTAAGGTACTGATCTAAATCAAAACTTACTTCCGTAGCAATAAAGATCATAGCAATCAATAAACATATGAATAAAGCAGAGGTTGTTGTTAATGCAATTGCCCAATGTGTCCACTTAGCTCTTAACAGCAATGAGTTAAGCTCATCACTTATTTCCAATGTTTTTTTACTTTTTCCTTCTTTAAGAACTCTAAAACGATCTACAATTCTTGATAAACGATGGCTCATAACAGTTAAGATTGCCCCAATCCCTGTTAATAAAAAAGCAGGTGCTACAGCCATTTGTATTACGACACCAATTTCAGCAAAATTAACCATTTTAATCTCAAAAAATTTTTAGAGCAGTGTGCAGTTTTTCAACCGAACTATTATCTAATTTCACAAATTATATAGCACTAATTCACAATAATAAATCTATAAAAAAAGGGCTACTCCGAAGAGTTGCCCTTTTTAAGTTAGATGCTTAAATTAGAAATCACCTGTAACACCGAACATAAGTGACCTTCCTCCCATCGAAGCTTTATCTTTTAGAAATGAAGTATGATCTCTTTTTTCCTGGTCCAACAGATTATCCCCTTTCAAATAAACCTTAATACTATTATTCACAGGAAGTTGATAATTCATTGTTAACTTAAGATTAGTATAATCATCAGTTTTTAATTCATAAGAATCAATGTGAGTCTGATTAAAGACATGCATTAAATCCAAACTACTAACGAAAGTATTACGTTGATAAGAAAGTCCAGTACCAATTCTTACTGGGGGAATTCTTGCTAGATTTCCTCCGTCTTTATTTTTTGCCCTTACAAAGTCACCCCATATATTAAGACCGTAATTATTGGGCAAACTTAAATCTCCCTGAACTTCAAATCCATAAAATTTTGCTGGTATGTTTGTGAATTTATAAACAGATAAAGCCTCACTTTCTGATTCTCCTTCATGAAGATGGTTCTGAGTTGTTCCAGAGTTTATTAACCCAATATAGCTTGAAAAGTCAGTATAGTAGGGGCTAATAGAAAATTTAGTTGATTGATTTTTCCATTGAAATTGAGCGTCAATGGTATTTGAATTCTCTTTCTTTAAATCTCTAGACCCTTGTTCAATCGTCTCTGTTGCATGGTGATGTCCAAAAGCATAAAGCTCATTATGTGCTGGAGCTCTTTCACTATGGCTTAAATTCAATGATATTTTCAATTGTTTATTAAGCTCTGAAGTAGTTCCTAGAGATATATTATTACTATTGAAAGTTTTATTCGACTTACCGAAGGTAGTTGATTTCTCAGTACCACTTTCATCCGTACAACTTGAGCTATCAGTATAAGCTACAGAACAACCATCATCACTTGTGAAATCATTAGATCGATAACGATTAAAATCATGTCTAAAACCGACACTAATTTTATGATTATTAATGGAGTAATCTTCAAGTAAATAAAAGGAAAAGTTTTTACGTTGATTATTCGCAATGAATGGGTCGCCCTGACTTTTTGAAAAATTTGATTTACCAAAATCAAACCCTAAAACACCAGGTGATTTGTTGAATAATGAATGAACAAATTCTAACTTACCATCAGTCCCCTTATCAATATATTCAAGCCCAACCGAGCCATCAGCCTCAAGCTCCTGATGATCGTAATCAGAATATCCTAACTTAAATTTCATCTTGCTAACAAAAGATGATATTTCGTTTTTTTCTAATTCATAGTCTAATTTTCTAGAATTTAAATCCATTACTGCTCCATCTTCAAGTGGATTCCCATAATCTACTTGATGATTAGTATAAGCTAAACCTGTATGTCCGCCATCAAACAAGTGGGAAACTCCTAATGAACCGCCGCCAGAATGATTGTAGGAATTAGTTAATGTATCTTTACCATATTTATCCCTTGCAAATTCTGAATCTGACTCACTTAACCTTTTCGAAACAGAAAAACCAGGTATATCAATATTTTTACTGTCTCGTTTATACCCATTTAAATGAAACATAAGGTTATCGTTATGGCCATAATCAAAAGAAAAGGCACTTGATGTTTGGTTATTTGCCCCACCGAAGCTTTGGTCATATTTTCCAATTAAGCCATCTATATATTCGCTGTGTATTCGATGATCAATAATATTAATTACCCCTCCAACGGCGCCACCACCAAACATAACAGATGCAGGACCTCTAATAATCTCTATTTGCTCCGCGGCTATAGTGTCAATCGCAACTGCATGATCCCCTGACATGTTAGCCACATCTTTAATCTCCATACCATTATTTAGTATTTTGATTCGATTACTATCCATCCCTCTAATCACCGGCTGACCAACACTGTCGCCCCATGAATTATTTGTAATACCTGGGACACCATCAAATACAGAGCCTAGAGATGACCCCTTCATATTTTGTAACTCAGTTCCATTAAAAATCCGAATAGGCATTGACAGTTCATCACTCGAAAAGCCTAATGGATTCGCTGTTACTGGTATTTCTATCAAATTGATTTCACTCTTATCATCAGCATGTAACAAAGTAGATAACAATAGAGCGTATAAAAATAAAACGACACGCATAATAAATTTCCTAAAAAAATTAGTTAAATAAGGTTAATTTTCTTACAAGAATTTTTTATGGGGCTTGGGACTGATAGGCAACAAAAGCATAAGCAATATTATCGCTTATAAAATAGTTGTCATTAAGAATGGAATTATTTAGAAAATCAAAATCGAAAGAATTGAAAAGATTTGACGTCTTGTCTGAATGATTTTTTACAGAACAATCTTCACAATCAGCTAAAGCTCCTTGTTCATGATCATGATCATGGTTGATATGCTCAACACCATATGTAAAACCAGCCTGTATATTAAATAAAAGGCTTAAAAAGACAAAAAATACGGATAGATTTTTTTTAAATAAATTCACGTCAGCAATTCTAACCTAAATTCGACTAAATTTACAAAAAAAAATATTAAGAGTATATTATCCAAAAAATTGAGGAAATAATATGGGTTTAATAAGATGGTTTTTAGGTAAATTAATTCTTTTTATAAATTTATTAACCCTACCTAAGCCAATATTAAGGGACAAAATTGACCAAGATAAGATTGATAATAAGACCAAAGGTTTAACAATTTACCAATTTGAAGCTTGTCCATTTTGCGTAAAGGTAAGAAGATATATAAGGAAAAATAGTCTTAAAATAAATCTTAAGGATGCAAAAAATAATAAAACTTTTAAAGCTGAATTAGTTAATGAGGGTGGAAAACATAAGGTGCCATGTTTGAAAATAGAAAAATTAAATTCTAAAACTGAATGGCTTTATGAATCAACTGAAATTATTAAATTTTTAAAGAAAGAATTTAAATTGCCTTAATAAAGTATAAAAAATAGTGGTTAAATCTATAGGTTATCTTACAAAAATTCTAATTTTTTTTGAAATTAATGGTGGCTTGTGAGGTTTATGCATATAGTCGCCTAAGATTAATTGTAGCGTATTAATTCCCTTCTTTAGCTTGATCTCAGTTTCTGTTTGACCTAAACCAAAATGAATTAAATTTTTATTACTTGGTAATGGTGATTGTAAATCTGGAAGCTCATCTAAATTAACTAATAAATGATGATGGCCCGTATTGTCTTTTTTCGTTCCTGCTGGAGCTACTTCCATATTATTAAGGCCAAAAATTACTTTTACTGGATTTGTAACCTCGTCACCACTCTTTGGAGAAATTATATAAATAGACTCATTATTATCAACTGAAGTTAATTCATAAGGGACTAAAGTAGATTTCTGCTCAGATAATTTTTTAGAATATTCATTCGCAACGAGGCAGGCTGTGACAAATCCCAAGCTAAAAACTAACAAGTAAATAACTATTTTTTTTATATGCTTTAAGATCATCGCAGGAATCCTTTCATTGTATGTCGCCTAAGTCCATTATTGCTCATTTAAATTATCCTTTAATTGTAAGTTATCTTATATTTTCATTTTATTACTATGCAATAAAAATTTTAGTACAAATGATTTTATTAAAATTCATCTTTATTTAGCTCATTTTGGGCATCAATTATTACTTAATTTTGTTAATTTCTTTTGCCATCAAAATTCCTGCCTCGAAAGCACATTCAACTCTCCCCTGAGTGACCCAATCGCCGCATGTGGCAAGCCTATTTTCATAATCAATTAATAAATTAGGTTTATTTTGTTTTCCTATATTTGCATATCGCCATGCATGGAGGTCGATATGATCAGCTTTACTTGTATCATAGCCAATAATTCGTGAAGTTTCTTTATTTAGAAATAAAGCAACATCCTGATAGTTATCAGATAAATGTTTTTCTGCCCAAACGTTAGTTGAGTGAATTAGCATAGCAAATGATTCTGTTCTATTTGGTTTAGAGCTATTAATTGAGACCCAGCTTATATCGGCATCTCGTATAAGAGCTGCATCCCATGATAATGGCAGTGCTTTTTTGAACCCGAGCATTAATGAAAAACAACCCAGCATTTTTCTACCTAGTAAATCAGTATGGTACTTAAAATTTTTTGAAAGAATTTCTGCAGATTGAATTGCAGGTGCTGTAGATATAACCCAATCAAATTCCCCTAAATTTTTTAACTTTTCGTCAAATAATTCCCAGCGATTATTAGTATTTTTGACTATTTTATTAACTTTCGTATTTAATTTAATATCCAACTCCAAAGATAAATACTTACAAATTGAATTCATACCGGGCACTCCAACATAATGTGGGTATTCTGAATTCCAAATAGTTTTCCTTAGTAGTTTATTATTTTTAAATTCAGCAAAACGTGCATTCCATTGTTTGATTACATTTTCTTTTATCAATGGTGCAATAAAATTTTTAAAATCCTCACTCTTAGCAGTAAAAAATTGAGCTCCATGATCAAATTCATATGGGCCTGAGCGTCTTAAAGCCATCCTGCCACCGACTTCTCGGCTTTTTTCAAAGAGGGTTACGTTAGCAATATTTTTAAGGTTTTGTGCAATAGTTATTGCTGAAATACCTGCACCAATAATAGCAATTTTCATTTTTTTATTTTAACTCACAAAGGCACTAATAATTTCTAATGCTACTAGTTTTATTGTTGTTATCGAGCCTTATGAATTTATATGAAACTATTTTAATTGGCGGAGTTGGATTTCTACTTACCCTATCTTGAAAATTGAATTGGTTGCTGATGTGCCATTCCTTCCAAATAAATCTAAATAATGTTGGTCTGTTAGGTATGAATTTTTTGTATTTATTATGAAGTTAAATAAATCTTTTTGCTTGCCATCACTATCCTCAACTATTAAGTAGTCGCCCTTACCAACTTTACTATCTATTTTATTTAATACTTCAGAAATATTCACATGCGCATCTTCAATAATCAACTTCGAACCAACCCACTTTTCTTTTTCTGGAAAATCTACATGCTCATTTAAGTTATTCAAATCAAATTCAATAAAACTTACATCGGGATAACTAAAATCTGGTTTATTGATGTCATAGCTGTATATTTGAGACTTTAATCCTAGGATTTTTACCATATCAGCTAACCAAACAGCACTTCCTCCTTTTCCAGATCCTATTTCTATTATTACATCTGGCTTTAACTCTTCTATTAACATTGAGTAAATGGCTAAATCAAATACAGATTTAAAAACAATATGACCTTTCCAGGTAAATACTCCATGAGTTCCTTGTGATAGGACTACAGCCATCCCATTTGTTCTAGCTTGATTTGAAAAAATACAATTTTCTTCTGATCGTATCTTAAAATCTTTAAAGCGATTTACTTTTGTAGAAAATACACCTCTAAACCATTCATATGCTTTTAATGAATTGGGCCCTCCCTCTTTCATATGACGTAATAAAAGATTGTCAAAGAAAGATGGAATTTTATCTTGCTCATTATCAATCTTATACTGCAACACAATATCTAATAGAGAATTAATAAACCCTTCTTTTAATGATTCATCATTATGTAGTTTAATATTCGACTCTATATAAATAATTAATTTAAGCGCTAATGATAAATTTTTGTCTATCAAGAGCTCATTTAAATAGGATTTAATGCCTTCAGAATCAGCAAAGTTAAAAGGGTTTTTGTTTAATGCTTTATCAACCAAGGGATTTAAATCTGTTTTTGATGTTACCAATTTAAACTACTCCTTTTTATTTTATTCTAATTGTATCAAATAATTAATTAGAAAAAGATTCTTATGTCCCACAAAAAGTCTGGTAATTCGGATTTGGTTGAATGGTTGGGTTGCGATAAGCTTTATTGGATAATGTTTCCTCAAACGGATTCTTCAAGATTTCAAGCAAAGCGAAGAAAGGTTTCAGGTCACCATCTTCTCCAGCTGCTAATGCCTCTTCCACATAATGATTGTTCGGAATGATTGCGGGATTACTATCACGCATCAGGCAAAAAGAAGATTTTGGTGTCTTTGGGTTTCGCGTAAGTCTCGCCTTCCAAAGCGTATACCATTTTTGAAATACTGGTGATTTGTAAGCTTCATTTTGTGATATATTTTCTTTGGTCAGATCACGAAAAGTTTTTGTGTAGTCGACTTTTGAGGTTTGCATCCAGTCTAAAAGGCTTTGGGCGAGAGAGAAATCGTCTGCTTCCTCACCAAATAATCCAAGCTTGCAACGCATTCCTGAAATCCACGCGTGATTAAAAATTGCACTGTAACCCTCAATCGCCACTTCTGCGAGCTTCACTGCTTTCTCCGTCTCCTTATGCAAAAGCGGTAGAAGACTGTCGGCCAGCCTTGCCAGATTCCATTGGGCGGCATGCGCCTGACTTCCATACTTATAACGCCCATGAGAATCAATTGAGCTAAATACTGTCTCCATGGAAAAAATATCCATGAAAGCGCAAGGGCCATAGTCAATCGTTTCACCACTAATAGTCATATTATCGGTATTCATTACGCCATGAATGAATCCAATATGCATCCATGCAGCGACGAGTTTAGCTTGCCGCTCTATCACTGCATTAAGTAAGCCGAGATAGGGATTTTCTTGGTCAGCAAGTTCTGGGTAATGCCGCGCTATTGCATAATTAGCCAATTGCTTGAGCCCCTCAGCACCTTGAGTAGCGTTGGCATATTCAAAAGTGCCTACGCGCAAGTGACTAGAGGCTACACGCGTCAAAATTGCACCGTCTAACAATGATGAACGTATCACTGATTCGCCAGTTGATACCAATGCAAGACTTCGGGTTGTAGCAATATTTAGTGCATGCATCGCCTCACTAATAAGATATTCTCGTAGCATTGGAGCAAGAGCAGCGCGCCCATCGCCACTTCGTGAATAAGGCGTTGGGCCAGAACCTTTAAGCTGAATATCGAAGCGTTTATCATCAGGCGTAATTTGCTCTCCAATTAAGTGTGCACGGCCATCTCCTAGTATTGAAAAATGACCGAACTGATGCCCTGCATAAGCTTGTGCAATAGGGTTTGAATCTTTAGGTAGTGTATTGCCAGAAAAAATCTGAGCAAGCATCTTCTTGTCATCAACAGGCAAATCAATGCCGAGTGATTTTGCCAGATCAGCATTGAACAGCAAAAGCTTTGGGTCATTTACAGGTGTGGGATTAATGCGAGTAAAAAAATGTTCCGACAAGCCAGTGTAGCTATTTTCTAATCGCCAACCGTAAGAATGATTCATGATAGATGAGCTAAGTTTATAAGACCTCTATTTTACCCATTTAATTCTTCATGTCTTAAAAAATTAATAAAATTATATACGTCGTGTGTTGGAATCTATGTTGGAGTGATATAGGAATTACTTTAAGAACCTAGTTATTCACAATCTTTTATAGATAAATTAATTGATGCAATATATTTACCACTTACATAAGAGTAAATATATTCAATGTCATAAGCTTTTAACGTAAAAGTCATATTAGGTTTAGAGCACCACCTAGTAACCACGGTAGGTCTTCGGGACGGGATATCTTCTTTTGTGACCCTGCCATCTAATATTTGATAATTATATACAAGCTTAACTTTTGTTTCTTTTTTCAAACTCGGGGTACACTCGGCATTAGCAAGTCTGGTTGTTTCATCAATAGTCATTGGAGCTGAGCTATTTATCTCAGAAGCTATTTTTTGGCACATTTTAAAATCATCAGCTAAAAGAATTCCAGGAAATAATGTTATTAAAAATATTAATTTTTTCATAGTGACATCTTACCCGCTCACATTTAAGTAGGCAAATTCTAGAAATATTTTTAGGAATAGCTCTACTTATAGCTTTTAAATGGCCCATAGTTTTTCATTGTTGTGTATATTTAATTCGCGCCAAAGTGAAAGACAAGTTATGATACAAATATAAGCTAGTTCGTTATTTATTTGGCATCATTAGTGTGCTAATTATAGTGAACTATGGTTTAATTTGTCTGTCGAAGTCCAAACTATAAGTTAACAAGAGTTCTGTATTAAAGTGGATAAAAAAATGGATGTAGTCATTATTGGGGCGGGAATAGCTGGAATAACAACAGCCTATTACCTACAAAAAAAGTTTCCCAATATTACATATACAATAATAGAGTCAAGG
>Ga0209710_1000608_pt1 | contig 31696 bp, 30 predicted proteins | sample ArcticOcean_MG_C_5_FD_187436 | JGI IMG/M metagenome (GOLD analysis project Ga0209710, IMG submission 187436) | Marine microbial communities from western Arctic Ocean - ArcticOcean_MG_CB4_138 (SPAdes) (version 2) | ecosystem: Environmental > Aquatic > Marine > Oceanic | place: Arctic Ocean...
AAGCGACACAAGCCATCGCGCAATGAAAAGCGTATTATGCGACTCAACATCGACATTAAAATCAGTGTCACTAAGGGCAAGTTTCACCAAACACATTTTGAATTGTATAACCGATATATGGCGAGTCGTCATGGTGATGGTAGTATGGCGAACCCTACTAAAGCCGACTATCATCGCTTTTTAATCTGTGACTGGACAGAAACAGACTTTATTGAATTTCACCTAGGAAAAACTTTAATAGCGATTGCTGTAACGGATATTACAAAATCAGGGCTATCGGCAGTCTATACCTTTTTTGATCCTGATTACCAAAGTCGAAGTTTGGGGCATTTCGCAATTTTGCGACAGATAAAAGAAGCACAGGCTCGCGATCTAGAGTACCTCTACCTTGGCTACTGGATCAAAGACTGTAATAAAATGCGTTATAAAAACCGGTATAAACCATTGGAAGGATTTATTGACGATCACTGGCAGGATATAAGTCAAGCTTAGAGCCAATCTCGAGAGTCCAAACAATGACTAAGACCTACCTTGATCTAGTTGACGTAATAATCTCGGCCAGTCAAAAGTGCTACCCGGATCTGTTTTCCTGCCTGGTGCAATATCACTATGACCACATAAAGCATCCGTTTCAATCTTTGAATATTGACGTCTAAGACACTGAACCAGTCGGTCTAACTGATGATATTGGTTATTGGTATAATTCAAATCATCAGTACCTTCTAACTCAATACCAATTGAATAATTATTACATTCAGGCTCACCCAACCAACTTGAAATCCCTGCATGCCAAGCCCGTTCAAGAAAAGAGACAAACTGAATAAGGTTCCCGTCCCGCTCGATTAAACAATGAGAAGAAACTTTTAAATGACAAATCGATGCAAAATATTCATGCTTTTTTGGATCAAGCTGATTGCAAAATAAATCTTGAATATAACCACCACCAAACTCCGCCGGTGGTAAACTTATACCGTGTATGACAATCAGTTTTATATTACTTTTGTCAGGTCTAGCATCGTAGTTGGGTGATTCAATCACTTCCACCGTTTGTAACCAGCCTGTTTTATCAATTGTTAGTTTTGTCATTCTTTGATTTTTCGAATAGTGGTGTTTGAATAGCATTATTTGAATAGAGACTTTACTCTACAATCTACTCTACGATAAATTATCTACTATGAAGCTGCAAGATTTAAACCCACCTCAACAGCAAGCAGTAACCTGCATTGACAAACCCTGCCTCGTCTTAGCAGGCGCAGGGAGCGGAAAAACTCGTGTCATTACCTATAAAATAGCTCATCTCATCCACCAAGCGGGTTACGCCCCAGACACCATTCGTGCGGTCACCTTCACCAATAAATCAGCTCGCGAAATGAAACAACGCATCGTCACACTACTCGGTAAAAAGCACAGTAAGGGTATTGGTATATCGACTTTCCACACTTTGGGTTTACGCATATTGCAGGAAGAATATTTTGAAATCGGACTGCGTAAGGGTTTTAGCATTCTCGACTCAAAGGACGTCGAATCATGTCTTACTGAATTACTCCATCGGGGTGAAGGCGACCAAGCCTTTACTAAAGAAGCGATGTATCAGATCAGCCGATGGAAAAACGAATTTATAGATCCCATTAGCGCCATTAGCATGGCTGACACTCCGTTACTTGAAAATCAGTCTCGATTGTATCAGCATTATCAGAAACATATGTTGGCTTGCAACACGCTGGACTTTGATGACTTGATTATGATGCCGGTGAATCTATTTCGACGCAACGCAGAGGCGCTCCTCAAATGGCGCGGAAAAATACACTACCTGTTGGTTGACGAGTATCAAGATACCAATACCAGTCAATACGAATTAATCAAATTGATCGCAGGTCTAAGACAGAAACTCACCGTTGTGGGCGATGACGACCAGTCAATTTATGCTTGGAGAGGCGCAAAACCAGAAAATATTAATCTGCTAGGACAAGACTTCCCCACCCTAGAAGTTATCAAGCTAGAGCAAAACTATCGATCCAGCGGTCGAATCCTCAACTCCGCTAACAAACTGATCTCAATCAATGAACATTTATTTGAAAAGAAACTTTGGTCAGCCTCAGGGCCAGGTGAATTTATACGGGTTATGCCTTGCCGGAATGCAGATGATGAAGCCAGCCGCGTGGCACAAGATATCCTAACCCGACATTTTCAAACCAACGATGAATACAAGAAGTTTGCCATATTATATCGCAGTAATTTTCAGTCTCGAGTATTTGAAAAATCACTCAGAGACCACTCAATCCCTTACCAAATTACGGGTGGAACCGCATTCTTTGAACGCAGTGAAATTAAAGACATCATGGCCTACCTTCGGTTGGTTACCAACCCTGATGATGATCGTGCCTTATTACGCATCATTAATGTACCGAGGCGTGAAATCGGTGCTTCAACCATTAAAACAATTGCTGGCTATGCTGGCACCCGTCACAACAGTATTGGCAGAACCATTAAAGAGTTAGGCCTTCAGCAAAAGCTTGCCAAGCGAGCTTGGATAAAAATTCAAACCTTCGCAGATCTTATTGACGAACTTCGATACAAAAGTAAGGAGATGGACGCACTGGCATTTACTCAACATTTAATTACAACGCTCGATTATGAACACTGGTTACGAGACATTGGCACCTCTTCAAAACAGGCCGATAATGCAATAGAAAACCTCACCGAACTTACCAGTTGGATTGGTAATTTACAAAAGCAACGAGATGATTCATCGATTGAAAGCCTAGTTACTCACCTGTCTTTAATGTCTATTCTTGAAAATGATGATGAAAAGAATGAGCAAGACGCCGTTCAGCTTATGACATTACATGCAGCGAAAGGGCTAGAGTTTCCAAACGTTTATTTGGTCAATTTTGAAGAAGACAGTTTGCCTCACCATCAATCTCAAGAGGCTGATACTATTGAAGAAGAACGCCGTTTAGCTTATGTTGGCATTACAAGAGCAGAAAAAACACTGACACTGAGCTATGCCAAACAACGCCAACGATTTGGAGAAACGTTACAATGTGAGCCTAGCCGATTTCTTTATGAATTACCCGAAGAAGAGCTAGAAGGTGCAGAGCATATTGCGAGCAAATTATCACCAGATGAGAAAAAACAACAAGGCTTGGGACACCTTGCTGATTTAAAGACGATGTTAAACGCAGCGAACTCGTAACGAAGTTCTCTGCAGTAATGATTAGTGCTGAATAATTTGACTCAAGAACAACTGAGTTCTTTCATTTTGAGGGTTATTAAAAAATTCATTAGGTTCATTTTCCTCAACGATCTCACCTTCATCCATAAAAATAACACGGTTAGCAACTTTCTTAGCGAAGCCCATTTCGTGCGTAACGCAAATCATTGTCATACCGTCTTCAGCAAGTTCAACCATTACATCGAGTACTTCGGAAATCATTTCAGGATCGAGTGCTGACGTTGGTTCATCAAATAACATGACCTTGGGGTTCATACACAAGCTTCGTGCAATCGCAACTCGTTGCTGCTGACCACCTGATAATTGCCCCGGATATTTATCCGCCTGTTCTGGAATCTTTACCCGTTCAAGATACTTCATTGCTATTGCTTCAGCTTCGGCTTTAGCAACATTTTTAACCCAAATTGGTGCCAAGGTGAGATTCTCAAGAATCGTCAAATGTGGGAATAGATTAAAATGCTGGAACACCATACCCACTTCTTTACGAATCTGTTCGATGTGTTTTAAGTCACCCGTCAGTTCAGTACCATCAACAATAATTTGACCTTGCTGATGCTCCTCAAGATGGTTAATACATCGAATTGTCGTCGACTTCCCCGACCCCGATGGACCGCAGATAACAATCCGCTCGCCTTTTTGTACCGTTATATTGATATCCTTCAGGACGTGAAAGTCACCGTACCATTTATGGACGCCGTTGAGCTCAATAATATGTTCAGCACTCATAATCTTTACCTTTTATGTCCAGTGTGAAGTTTGGCCTCAAGCGCAATGCTATAACGCGACATCGCAAAACAGAAAACCCAGAAAACAAATGCAGCAAAAACATAACCTTCGTCATCAAAACCTAACCATTCAGAATCAGTTAACGCCAAGTTAATAATCGCAAGTAAATCAAACAAGCCAATAATTAATACCAATGTGGTGTCCTTAAAGAGCGCAATAAAGGTGTTTACAATGCCAGGGATTACCAACTTCAGCGCTTGCGGCAATATAATTAAACCCATGCTTTTAGGGTAATTTAAACCGAGTGCTTCTGAAGCTTCGTACTGCCCTTTAGGAATAGCCTGTAGACCGCCACGCACGACTTCTGCCATATAGGCTGATTGAAACAGAGTTATACCAATTAATGCCCTCAATAACTTATCAAAATCACTACCTTCAGGAAAAAACAACGGCAACATGACTGACGCCATGAATAGCACCGTAATCAAAGGAATACCTCGCCAGAATTCGATATATACAACGCAGACTGATTTAAACATCGGCATTTTTGACCGTCTACCTAAAGCTAACAATATCCCAAGAGGTAATGATGCAACAATACCCACTGCAGACAGAATAAGGGTTAACATTAAGCCACCCCATTTAGTCGTCGAGACAACCTCAAGACCAAATGAACCGCCGTGGATTAGAAAATAGGTAATAAATGGATAAATGATTAAAATGAAAGCACCTAACCAATTTTTATAATGAAAGGATTTAATAAACAATGGAATAGTTAAACCAATCAATAGCAGTCCAGCTAGATTGGGACGCCAGTGCAGTTCGGCAGGGTAAAAACCATAAAAAACTTGATCAATACGATTAGCGATAAATATCCAGCAAGCACCGTCTTCATTACAGTCCGCACGATTTGACCCAGACCAAGTTGCAGAGAAAAAAGCCCAATCAAGCAGTGGCGGTAATAATAAAAGAATTAACACTATCGCGGCCAAACTCATAACACCATTAGCGAAAGTAGAAAATAAATTTTTCTTTACCCAGACAACGATTCCAACTTCGGAAGCGGGTGGCGGCAAACTTGGACTTTTTTTATAATTGACCGGCATTATTATCGCTCCACTATAGCCATCTTTTTGTTATACCAATTCATCACCGATGAAATAAGTAAACTAGCAGTCAAGTAAACTGCCATCGTCATTGCCGTTATCTCAATCGCTTGACCCGTCTGATTGAGAGTTGTGCCCATAAATACGTTAACTAAATCAGGATAACCAATTGCAGTCGCCAGTGACGAGTTCTTTGTTAAGTTTAAGTATTGGCTGGTTAATGGTGGAATAATGACTCTCATCGCTTGAGGGATGATTACCAACTTCATCAACTGACCCCTTTTAAGTCCGAGCGCTAATGATGCTTCAGTTTGGCCGTGATCGACTGCCAATATACCGGCTCGGACCGTTTCAGCAATAAAAGCACCTGTATAAATGGTGAGCGCTAAAACCAGTGCTAACAATTCAGGTACTACCGCAATACCACCCGCAAAGTTAAATCCTTTGAGTACTGGGTATTCAATACTCATTGGCATTCCAGATGCCCAAAAAACCACGAGTGGAAAACCAATTAAAAGGATAAGACTAGACCAGCCAACAGGAAATTGCTGTCCAGTTTCATCCTGTCGCTTTCTAGCCCATTGGCGCATAAAAAGCAGGGCTATGAAACCAATAATGAAGGCAACTACAGTTATCAAAAAACCAGGCTCAGCAACTGGGCCAGGTAAATATAAACCCCGTACGTTGAATTCGATGCCTAAACCCAAGGACATACTATTTCGAGCGGAAGGTAAACCAGCCAAAACAGCAAAATACCAGAAAAATATTTGCAGCAATAATGGAATATTACGGAAAATTTCGATATATACGGTGGCGAGCTTTGCGACAAGCCAATTATTCGATAGGCGAGCGACACCCATTCCAAAGCCTAACAAAGTAGCCATGAAAATGCCCAAAACAGCGACTAACCCTGTATTAACCAAACCGACAATAAAGGTTCGGCCATAGCTAGAGTCCTCATTAAACTGGACTAATGATTGCAAAATACCAAAACCCGCTTTTTCGGTTAGAAAACCAAAACCAGTTGAGATACCCCGAGATTCCATATTGGATAGCGTATTATCAACAACACTATAAAAGAAGTAGACTAAGCCAGCTATTAGCAGGGCCTGAAAAAATAGGGCTCTATATTTAGGGTTATTCCAAACCGCGGGATTGGAAGGTTTTTGAACTGTCTCCAATTCTGACATCATAAACTCCAGGCTTACATGGTTCGCGGTTTGGTAATTAAAGAATGGTTGATTTTACACATCAGAAATAACTGAAGTAACTATTGATGTGTAAAAGCAACTTATAAAAAAGAGAGTGAATGGAACCCCATACACTCTCTACAGCACTAACTCATTACTAGATTAAAATAAAAACTTAATAACCTAGATTAACGAATTGGAGGTGCGTACATAATGCCACCACGAGACCAAAGGTCATTCAGACCGCGGGCAATCGCTAGAGGTGTATCAAGTCCAACATTGGCTTCAAAGCTTTCACCGTAGTTGCCAACCTGCTTAATGATGTTATATGACCATGCGTCATCAATACCAAGCTTTCCGCCTTGACCACCAACAAAACGTTCGATTGCAGGGCTTTTTGTCTTCATGCTATCGATGTTTGCAGATGTCAAACCCAGCTCTTCAGCATTAATCATGGCATTCAAAGACCAGCGAACAATATTAAACCATTCGTCGTCACCTTGACGAACAACCGGCCCTAATGGCTCTTTTGAAATGACTTCTGGTAATACAATTGCAGAACTAGGATTTTCTAACTTGATACGTAAAGAATAAAGCTGAGATTGATCCGAAGTTAGCATGTCACAACGACCGGCTTCAAAGCCTTTAATTGTGGCATCAGAAGTATCATAGTTAATTGACTTATACGTCATCCCATTCGCAGAAAAATAATCTGCCAAGTTCAATTCGGTCGTAGTACCCGATTGTAAACAAACCGCTGCTCCGTCAAGCTCTAATGCACTTTTAACACCAATTGCTTTACTGACCATGAAGCCTTGACCATCATAGTAGTTAACACCAGCGAAGTTCAAACCCAATGAACCATCACGAGTCAGAGTCCAAGTAGTGTTACGTGAAAGAATGTCAATTTCACCCGATTGTAGCGCAGTAAAACGCTCTTTTGCGGTTAACGGTGTGAATTTAACTTTAGTTGCATCACCTAGAACGGCAGCGGCAACAGCACGACATACGTCAACGTCGAGTCCTTGCCAATTACCAGAAGCGTCAGCATTTGAAAAACCTGCAAGACCTGTACTAACGCCACATTGGACGTGACCTTTACTTTTAACTGTTTCAAGCGTACCAGCAGATACAGAAGTAGCTGCTAACGCCAGAACTGATGAAATCAGTAGCGTTGAAGTGATTTTTTTCATTAATATCTCCGGATATTCGAGTGTTTTATTATGGTGATTACTTTTCCTAGATAAGTACAATTACTTTTCCTACATAAGTAATCATGATTTACAATAGTCACTTCACTATTTAATTGCAAGTTAAGAATGGTATCTTGCCAATTTGGGACAAAATAGACTCCAAAAAAATAGATTAAAGGGCCTCAAATCGTTATTTAGACAGATGCTTACATTCTTAAGGATATAAAAAACACCGTTTGCTAACTGATGCTAAAACAATAATATTAATACATGGCTATTAGAATTATTATTTACGCTTGATTTGAATTTTAGTACCTGTCGAACCCTGTCACGGATAAAGAGTGCAACTTAAGCGATTAATTTTTATTGGTTCTTTTGTTCCATCCTTTGTTAAGAACTGCTTTTCGACAACTAACACTTGCAACAAAACATACCTTTGCCTAATCTACCTAAAATTCTTTAAAACATCACGACAGAATCGACTATGACTACTAAGAAAACCACGCAAAACAAGCCAGATATGCGCCAACATTCATCACAGGTTGTCGATGGCGTAGAACGTGCGCCAAGCCGCTCTATGTTAAGAGCAGTTGGATTTAATGATGAAGATTTCAAGAAACCTCAAATTGGCGTTGCCTCCACTTGGAGCATGGTCACACCCTGCAACATGCATATCGACAAACTAGCACTCAAAGCTGCTGAAGGCGTTAATGCTGCGAAAGGTAAGGCTGTTATTTTCAATACCATCACTATTTCTGACGGCATTTCAATGGGCACTGAGGGCATGAAGTATTCTTTGGTATCGAGAGAAGTCATCGCTGATTCAATCGAAGCGGTTGCTGGCTGCCAAGGTTTTGATGCGCTTATTACTATCGGTGGTTGTGACAAAAATATGCCTGCCTGCATTATGGGTATGGCGCGACTCAATCGTCCCTCGGTCTTCGTTTATGGCGGCACTATCATGCCCGGTTGCCACAAAGGTAAGAATGCCGATATCGTTACCGTATTCGAAGCGGTTGGTGCTCAAGCAGAAAATAAAATCACCAAGCAAGAAGTAAAAGATATCGAATGCGCCGCTATTCCAGGCCCTGGCTCTTGTGGCGGAATGTACACTGCTAATACCATGGCATCTGCCATTGAGGCCATGGGCATGAGTCTGCCCAATAGCTCAGCACAAGCCGCTATCTCCGAAGATAAAATAAAAGATTGCTTTGATGCTGGCGCCGCCGCAATGAAATTACTAAAAGCTAATATTCGTCCCAGTGACATCATGACTAAAAAAGCATTCGAAAATGCGGTCACGGTTGTCATTGCCTTGGGTGGTTCTACTAATGCGGTATTGCATTTGCTTGCAATGGCATCGTCTATTGGCGTAAAACTGAAACTGGACGACTTTACTCGAATCGGTAAGCGTGTCCCTGTGCTCGCAGACCTGCGACCCAGTGGAAAAGCTATGATGTCCGAATTGATTGAAATTGGTGGCATTCAACCCTTAATGAAAATTCTGCTGGATGCTAAATTTCTACATGGTGACTGCCTAACCGTAACCGGCAAAACATTGGCTCAAAACTTGGCTAAAGTAAAACCTTACCCCAAAAGCCAAAAAATTATTCACGCGCTTAGCGACCCGATTAAAAAAGATAGTCATCTCGTTATTTTAAAAGGCAACTTGGCTCCCGAAGGTTCTGTCGCCAAAATTTCGGGCAAAGAAGGTTTGAAGTTTACCGGCAAAGCAATGGTGTTCGCTTCTGAAGAATTAGCGTTGAAAAAAATTCTCGACGGTACCATTAAAAAAGGTGATGTAATCGTCGTTCGCTACGAAGGTCCCATTGGTGGCCCGGGTATGCGTGAAATGCTATCACCAACCTCCGCTATAATGGGTAAAGGTTTGGGTAAAGACGTCGCCTTTATTACGGATGGTCGCTTCTCTGGTGGGTCTCATGGATTTGTAGTTGGACATGTAACCCCTGAGGCAGCAGTCGGTGGCCCTATCGCATTAATTAAAAATGGCGATATTATTACTATTGATGCAGAAAAACGACAAGTTAATGTCAAGCTTAGTGCTGCCGAACTTAAAAAGCGCGCCGCTGCTTGGAAACAACCAAAACCAAAATACAAACGTGGCGTCTTGGCCAAGTATGCAAAATTAGTTAGCTCTGCATCACTTGGTGCGGTGACTGACCTAAACAATTAATGGATACAACAGACTACAAGTAAAAGGTTGCCCAATACTCGAAAGATTATGTCTAAGTTGATCATTACCTCTTCGGAGGGCTGAACTCACAGCTAATCTCGATATAGGCAATAGTGAAGTGCAGTCATCGATGAGCTCTCTCAACTGATCTGAAGATATTGGCTTCTCGCTGGAGCGATAAGCCATGTTTCCAAATAAGTAAAACTTAAAAGCAACTGTCATCAGCGATTTTGATGAACTGCCTTTTTCCAGACACACTGATAAGTACCTTGCGATGAAAAACTCGAGGATAGTGGCAGGTCCTAAGCCTACGAAGCTGACAACCATCTAAATAGACTTGGCAGCTAGAATATGAAAGCTTTTATCGCGCTCGCAATTAACGCACCAGTTTTTCAACATAAGCAAACTCAAACGCCCACCCACATCGGTCACAATAGCTGACGAAGAATACACCGTGAATGATTCCAATCGAGTTGGTGACAACGGCAAAAAGTTAAGCTTATATTATGTAGCCGGTGAACCTACTAATCTGATACACATGCAACGACAGGTCTCGAAGTGCCCTAGTTGAATTCAGTGCAAACTGACATTCGTGTGATCAGTTTAGGTCAATTAATTAAGCGCACCAACCGAATGGATTTTTATTCACAGATAAATTTGATCTAACTATTCCCTAAAATAAAGTCTTAATTCAAAAGTTACATCAATGAATAAGAATATATTTAAATAATCTAACTTTAGTTAATGATCGTAGGCTAATTAATAACTCCAATTCAACTGAGCACTCAAAATATCAACCGAGGCCTTGTATTCTCCTTTTTGAGTACTTTCCAGGGTAGGTATACTACTTTCATACTCGTTATTTATTTGTACATCTTTAATGAACAAATGCGAATAACCAACATCCAGAGTTAAATCTTCGTCTAACAAATAGGTTAGTCCAAACGATACCCACTTACGATCATTCCCCGGTATTCTTGCGGTTCTTCTTTCTGCATTAGGCACGGGTGTTTGGTCCAATGCAACACCACTTCGGAGGACCATTTTATCAGTGTATTGATAGTCAAAACCGACTGAATAACGCAGCGTGTCATTCCAGTTTTCGGTGGTAACAGAATCAGGTTGCAATGGGTTTGCATAGTCAATGCGGAGTTCGTCAAATGAACTCCACCCCGTCCAAGTTACATCCGCAAGATACGTTACCTTTTCAACGGTATGAGAAACACTCAGGGCAAGACTAGCAGGCAGGGTCACACCTGCACTAATAGCACTGTCAGAAAAGCGCCCTCCAGCCGTGAGAAATGTGGCGCCCGCAGGAACCATAAAATCAGCAGTACCTTCGAATTCGAGATCAATTTCAGAACGATAAGAAACACCTAAATTAGTTGCGGGTGTTATCAAGTATTGCAAACCGAAATTAAAACCAAACGCAGGATCACTCAAATTATCGCCACTTAAATCTGCAAAACCGTCAGTTGCTTGTGGAGAGCAAGTTGCTGAAGCCAAGCCCAAAGCAACACAAATAGCACCAAAATCAATGGCATTGGAAAAGACAATGTCACCAAAAACCATGTCAATGCCACCACCAATAGCCATTTGGCTATTCACCTGAAAGGCAATACTAGGATTGATATTGAGCGTTTTTAAATCGGTTTCTACGGCATGATAACGACCAACCCAGGCGTCATCATACTTGGTGGCTAAACCAAACAATGTCTGAACCCCGAGACCCATTTTTGTCTGCTGATCGACCGACTTTACCCAGTAAAGATTAGGAACAAAAGCGGCTAATCCTCCATCATCATCACTACCAGTCAATGCCGTGCGGCCCAAAATCACAGCAGCCGTTGACCCTTGGTTTGTAAAAGAAGAGTTAGGCTTGATATAGTGTCCTGCAATACTGAAATGGTCTTTCTCAAGCTGCATCATACCGGCGGGATTAAAGAAAACGGTTGATGCATCAATCGCGTGTGCTGCCGACCCAGCATAGGCGTTACCCTGACCACTCGCACCATTTTCAATTAATGCAAATCCTGAGGCGTGAACTTGGCCGAGGATCAAACAGGCGACAATCGTGCTCTGTATTACTGGTTCGCCAATCGTATTTAAAAATCTCATAGGACATCCTTATCGTATTGTTTAATCCTGGTTAACTATAGACTAACTTTTAATGACCAACGCCTTTTTTAGACTATTTCTTCAAACGGTTATAAAAAATTAATCTAGGCAAATTAAAATGAAACAAGAGGAGAGTGGATAAAAACGTTGAAAATTAAAATAATCCTTAAATCAAGTGCACATGGAATGATTAATAGCCAAGTAAAAGTCGGTCGTTAAACTGAGAAAAAACAAGACTAAAACGGTGAAGGACTTCAAGCCATCGACTATTTACATGAACGATGGCCTCTAGCCTTAAAATAGTTTCAATTTTGATCATTACCTTTTAATTTTATCTTTAGTAACATAAGAAATTAAATATGCCTATGGCGAAATTTTAGATGAAATCTTTTCTCAAGCTTACTTATATCAAAGAGAGCCTCATTCATGGTAAGGGTTTATTCGCCCAAACAAACATTCCAAAGAACACAATTATTGGTACATTAGAGGGTAAACCCTGCCAGAAAGACGGCTGTTATGTTCTTTGGTTAAATGAAACCGATGGATTTGAAGTTAGCTGCGATTTAAAGTATATCAATCATTCATTTGAAGCCAACGCTTGTTATTATGATGATCTGACTGTGGTGGCTCTGCGGCGCATAAAGCAACATGAAGAAATAACCCATAACTATGAAACTGGTAATTGATGGCATTTATTAATCCCCTGACTTCAAGGACTGATTGTGCAGACTGCGTTGACAGCTATACTATATAATTAACTTTTTTTGTAGTCTTCAGCTTTCCATTCTTAACATATAGAAAATAAATAATGAATATTGTTCCAGTCGCTAAATTTAATATGATCGAGCAGCAACTTCGCCCTTGGGAAGTGCTCGATAGAAACGTATTGTCAGTTATTGGTCAACTTGACCGAGATGACTTCGTGCCTGAGACTTATAAAGGTTTAGCCTATGCAGACTGCCAAATACCTTTGCCTAACTCTGCCAGCATGTTTCCTCCAATAGTTGAAGGTCGAATGTTACAAGCCTTATTAATTAATGCTGACGACCATATTCTTGAAATTGGAACAGGATCTGGCTACATAACAGCCTGCCTCGCAACGCTTGGCAAGCAAGTATTATCGCTTGATATTGATTCAGCAAGTCAACAAACAGCAGCAGCGATTTTACAAAAGAAGTTACTCAACAACGTCGAATTTGAAACAAAAAATGCCTTTGAATGTAACTATAACAAGGCATTCAATGTCATCGCAGTGACCGGCTCAGTTGAGTCTATTCCCGAAAATTTGAAAAAATCACTGATAGTGGGGGGCCGTTTATTTGTAATCGTTGGAGAATCACCCGCGATGCAAGCCCTCCTCATAACTCGCGCATCAACTAAAGAGTGGATAACTGAATCCTTATTTGAAACAGATTTACCCGCACTGATGATTTAAACTTGAGTTTCTAATTGAGTAATTTATAGCTATGCAAAGAATGAAAGCAACCGAGTTAGCCCAATATCTAACGACCTCAAAACCTTTATTAGTGGATGTTCGTGAACCTTGGGAATTTGAAATTTGCCAGTTAGCAGATAGCATTAATATACCAATGGCCACTATCCCCAATAATCTTCAACCAATTCAGGAGGCAGATGAATGTGTCATCATTTGCCACCATGGGGTTCGGAGTATGAATGTAATTCGTTACTTAATGCAGCAAGACATTGAGCATTTGATCAACCTTGATGGCGGTGTTGATGCTTGGGCCCAAGCTGTAGATAGAGATATGGCTCTATATTAATTCGATAAGGAATTCTTTATAATCGTCTGATAATGTGAATGTGTATCCGGCAAGTTACTTAACCTTAATACATTAATCATTTTTTGGCCTTAACCACCAACATGGATTTACAGTGTACAAACCTTTTTTTGCTTTTTTATTTTACTTTTTTAGCTTTCCATTAATGGCTCAAAATCTGGTTGATATCTATCGCCTTGCTGAGCAAAACGATGCCACTTTAAAAATTGCACAAGCCGACTATGACTCGGCTAAAGAAACTTTACCGATTGCTAATTCTACACGCCGTCCGCAAGTTAATTTGTCAGCTCAGCAGTCTCTTCAAGAAAGTGACAGATCCACTATTGGAAACAATACGAATCAAAATCTAGGGTATACGCTGAGTTTAACTCAAACTCTCTACAACGCTCAAACCAGCGCCCAAGTAGACGCTGCAGGATCTTCAGTGCGTCAAGCCGCTGCCATATTAGAAGTCGCTGAACAGGACTTAGTCATTCGGGTTGCAACACGTTATTTTGCCATTCTATCTGCACAAGATAGTGTTAAATTTGCGCGCGCGGAACAAAATGCAATTGCTCGACAATTAGAACAAGCTCAAAAAAGATTCGAGGTTGGGCTTATAGCAATAACAGATGTTCATGAAGCTCAGGCACTTTACGACAGTTCATTAGCACAATCTTTGTTGACGGAAAATCAGCTCGATAACGCATTCCAAGCACTTCAGGTAATTACTGCTCAACCCGCATCATCTACAATGGCTGAACTTGGCAGTCGCCTCCCACTCATCATTCCACAGCCAGCTGACATTCAGGCTTGGGTCAATACCTCACTTAAAAAAAATCAAAACTTGATAGCCGCACAAGCAGCGTCACAGGCAGCTAAATATGAACTTCGACGCCAAAGTCGTGGCCATTATCCAACGGTTGATTTTAGTGCCAGCTTTAATGAAAGCAGTATCGATGACGACCTACTTGGTGACTATGATCAGGATGATATTCGTTTAATGGTTCAATTGAAGGTACCTTTATTTACTGGCGGTCGTATTGAAGCCACCCGAAAAAAAGCAGCGTCTGCCTATTTATCAGCCCAAAACAACGCATTACTGCAAAACAGACTCACTTCACAACAAACCCGCATTGCCTATTTGGGTGTGGTTTCGGGCATTGGCCAGGTTAAGGCGTTTAAACAGGCATTGAACTCAAGCACCACTGCACTCAAAGCCACTGAGGCTGGTTTCGAAGTGGGCACCCGAACTTCAGTTGATGTTCTGGTATCGCTGCGAGAAACCTTCCGCGCTCAGCGAGATTATTCCAGTGCCCGCTACGATTATCTGATCAACACGCTCAAACTAAAACAAGCCGCTGGCTTGTTATCACCCAAAGATCTAACCGCCATCAATCGCTGGTTAAGTCTTTAATAACGCCTAATGTCGAGCCATAGTTCAAAAGCTTTTTACTTTAGTGATTATATTCATCCACGATTCTGGATCATGTGGGCTACCTTCGCTTTATTGAAATTAGCATCATTTTTTCCTTATCGGCTCCTACTGGTTATAGGTAAATTTTTAGGGCGAGGTATTAAACTTATTTCCGTTAAAGCAGAGCGCGCGGCCAGAATCAATCTACAACTATGTTTCCCAGAAAAATCCCCCAAGGAACGAGAACAAATCAAGAATGAATGCTTCGAAAGCATCGGAATCGCACTAGTCGAATTGGCAATATGCTGGTGGTGGTCAGAGAAACGATTAAAATCATTGGTTGAAATAAGAGGGTTGGAACACCTAGAGGCAGTTTTAGCAAATGGTCAAGGTGCTATTTTATTAACAGGACATTTTACTAGCCTTGAAATTGGCGCGCGTTTGTTTACTTTAAACAAGCCACTTCAGGTGATGTATCGGACTCAGAAAAACGCCTTATTTGATAGCTACCTTTACAGTAAAAGATGCGGTTATCTGGAAAATGTTGTTTCCAGAAAAAGTACTCGACAGCTCATTAAGGGGATTAAAAAATTAATCCCCACTTGGTACGCACCTGACCAAAATTTCACGAACGAACGCAATATATTTGCACCGTTCATGGGTGTACCAGCTGCAACTATTACCGCTAGTTCACGTTTAGTACAAGCGGCAGGCTGCGCCGTGTTGCCCTTTTACACCTACCGTAAACCAGATGGCACAGGTTACATTTTGACCATAAAACCATCGTTACAGAATTTCCCAAGCGGCGATGACCTTACTGATGCAACCGCCATCAATGCCTCTATCGAAAAGTTTGTCCGTAGTCATCCAGAACAATATATGTGGATACAACCGCGGTTTAAAAGTCGCCCCGAGGGTGAACCTTCAGTGTATTCTTAACATTGTCGCAACTATAGATTGTCCCATCATGAGTAGTCATATTCCTCCCCTCACCAAACCTTATAACGACAAAAACTTTTGTAGCCGTGACTTCATTCATCCTCGCTACTGGTTAACTTGGTTTTTGTTTGCTCTGCTTCGCTTATTGTCCTGTTTGCCTTACCGTTGCCAACTATGGATGGGTAAAAAGCTTGGACGTCTGATTCAATGTTTGCCCAAATGTCGTCAATCGGTAGTCGAAACCAACTTACAACTGTGCTTCCCCGAAAAACCATCCGAAGAACGAGAACGAATCAAAAATGAATGCTATGAGAATATTGGTATCGCCATATTTGAAATGGGCATGAGCTGGTGGTGGTCAGAAAAACGCCTGCAACCGTTAGTTGAAATTCACGGCCTCGAAAACCTCAAAACTGTTATCGCGAGGGGTCAGGGGGCAATTCTTCTTTCAGGTCACGTCACCAGTATGGAAATCGGCGCACGCCTGTTTACTATGTCCAGTCCGATGCAAGTCATTTTTAGGACTCAAAAAAACACCTTATTAGACCAGTTTTTATACTATAAACGATGTCAGTATTTAACCGACGTCATCCCAAGAAGAAATGGCCGTCAATTTATTAAGGGAATCAAAAACTTGACGCCATCGGCCTACTCTCCTGATCAAAACTTCACCAATGAACCCGGGATATTTGCCCCTTTCATGGGGATACAGACAGCCACCATCACCGCCAGTTATCGCTTGGCACGCTTGGCTCGCTGCGCCATGCTACCTTTTTATATTCAGCGTAACGTAGACGGTAGTGGTTACCGTCTGAGTATCGAACCTCCTATCGACAACTTTCCATCTGATGACGACATTGCCGATGCCACTGCAATTAATAGCGCTATAGAAAGATTCGTTCGATTGCATCCAGAGCAATATTTTTGGGTGCATAGACGTTTTAAAAACCGACCTAATGGCGAACCGCCAATATACTTATAAACCAGATTAGCCTTATTAATATATATGCACCCACAATCGCCAGGCATTAGTTACCGATTACTGTCTTTAATGCTGTTACCGATCTGGTTTCTTTATGCCATCTTGCACGGTAACAAAAACAATGTTCGACATTACTATCGCCTAAGATGCTTTGGCAAACAAAACCAAAACCGAGTACGACAGGTTTGGGTTCATGCGTCGTCGGTTGGTGAGGTTGAGTCGATCTCGCCATTGGTTGAGGACTTACTAGCCCAGGGCGAAATCATCTTATTCACCAGCTTCACTGCCACAGGCTTTACCACGATTCAAAATAACTTCGCTGATCGAGTCGCAGCAAGCATTATTCCAATTGATTTCATTGTGCCTTGTTGGCGTTTTTTTCGACAACAGTCCATCAAATGCTGCCTGTTAATGGAAACCGAACTATGGCCGGAACTACTATACCAAACAGCCAGAAAGCGAATTCCAATTATTCAGGTGAACGCCCGTCTATCCGATAAATCGCTTAAAGCACCCTTATTTATTCGCTCTCAGTTGCGCAGAACACTCGATTATTTAACGCTTCATTTAACTCGTTATGACAGTGATAAAACCAGTCTTATCGCCTTAGGTGCGCTGCCCGAAAAAATCAAAATTATTGGCAATTTAAAGATGCGCCCGGACGACACGATTAAGACTGACCGACTCATCGAGCGCCCTTACCTGTTACTCGCATCGAGTCATGCGAATGAAGAGTTTGAATTTTTGCAACAACGGCCCGAGGCATTCAAGCAGCATTTAATTGTGATTGCACCCAGGCACCCAAAAAGAGCCGACGGAATCCAGCAACAGCTTGATCAACTTGGCATTAAATATGCGGTACGCAGTCTCTCGCAACCCATCACTAAATTCACGGAAGTCTACCTCGCAGATACCCTCGGTGAACTGAAGCAGTTCATGGCACATGCTCAAGTCGTTATCATGGGTGGTTCGTTCGTGCAAACAGGGGGACACAACCTGATAGAACCAGCCAACCTGGGTTGTGCAATTATTACTGGCCCTTCGGATAGCAATATCAGGCAGGACATCGAATTGCTCGGGCAGGAACGAGGGATATTACAGGTCGAGGATATGGCTAGTTGCTGGAGTAAGGTCGATGATTTAATTCAGCACCCAGCCAAAGCAGAAGCCTTGAGAGACAATGCCAGGGCTGCCCTATTAAAACAATCGAATGTAGGTAAAGCTTACCTCGCAGAGATCGCACCTTATTTATCTGCTCCAAAAAAGTCAAAGCAGACACTATAAAGGTAGCTGATTAGGTTTAGATAACTAGATTAGTTAAGCAATCCCTATGCAGTGGCCTGATACCCGTCCATCAAAGCTTGCCAGTCATTGTCACCGTAATGCAAAGGACTGATTCGATTAATTTTATCGAGTGATCGCTGTAACCGATAGAGTGGTTCCCATTGCCAGTCACCTAAAGCTGCCATCATTCGTGCTTGATCAAAGTCAATCAAAAAAAAATTTCCCTTATCGTTCATCAAAATATTGTTGGCGTTTAGATCAGCATGACGAAAACCTTTTACTTGGAATTGTTTCAATAATTGTCCTAATCGAAACCAAGATTCTTGAGGTAAACTGTTATGGAATAGAGATTCAGCTAGGGTTTTAGTACCTTCGAAGAAATCAGTCATGAGCGTAGCTCGATAATAAAAACCCGTTCGAATGACGCGAATACCCAACGGTTGGGGCACGGGTAACGCCGCTTCAATTGCTAATTTCAATATAGACCATTCTTGCCAAGGGCGAGTTTTGCTTTTACCTAACCACAAATATTGATCCGTCAGAAATCGAGCAATCAATCCACCCCTTAAATACTGTCGTAACATTGCAACTTGGCCATCAATAAGAATTTTAACACTACCGCCTCGCCCACCATCGATCCAGCTAAACCCCGGCTTGTCCTGCCAGTAGCTAGCCTCAAAGTGAAAGCTTTCCAGTTTGCCTATCGAAGTTTCATCGTGCAATATATGGCATTTTGTGTTTTTTGTGTTCTCGCCCATAACGTCCTATGATCAATTTTCCCAACCGCCGAAATTTATCTCTATATTTAAAAATCTAGCGATTGGCGATGTAAGCCATATTCTACTGGTTATCCATACCCTGAAGAAGACCTGACACCTGACATCGATTCGGCCCCTGCTTTCAAATCAGAAAGATGTCTTCCCCCACAACCTCACATTTTAAACCAGAAAATGCCATTCCGTTAATAAGAAAAAATAGAAGACTATCGCCGGTCTATTTTTTTTGTGACCGTTTTTCGCCAAATGTCGATTCAGTAGTGCGCGTGAACATTCGAATTTTAGACAATAGGGTACCCTTCTTATACCGCCCTTTGGCGATATGACGGATTCGATAAATGTGAGGTATCTCTATGGCCTTACCTTGTGTTCCAAGTAGCCATCGATAAGTTCTGTCCTCATAGGTTTTTCGCCAATGATTTGTTGGCGTTTGATAGACTCGAATGTTATTGCAGTAACCACAAGCCCTTGCAATATCTCCATGGGTTATTTGATAAGCGCCAACAGCTCTTGGAATAGATCGGGTATGGAATTGGGAAGGGTCTATTTCGATTAGATCAGGCTTACGTCCATTATTTAACATCGGATTTTCGTCTTCCAGTAAGGATGTAATCTGTTCAGTTTGAGGATATAGCAAGGCATCGCATCTACCTTGTAGTGACTTGGCAAGTGAATCAAGGCATCCCTGATGAAAAATAAGATCACAGTCAATATACCAAACCCAGCTGGCTTTGGTTTCAAGCGCAGCCTTGTTACGTCCAATGGCTCTTCGAAGTAGCTCTCCCTTAGTTAATTGACACCAGTTCCACTTTATCCTTGCCACCTCAAAACCCGAAAAGTATTCAAGCATATCAACCGTACCCTGATCTTCTGAGCAATAAAAAACAGTCATGGTTACGTCAATGTCTTGCGGTGGATGGTTAACTAACGAACTGAGGTTATAAGCCAGTAAGTGTGAATAATTCCAACAATGACTGACAATTTCTATCGAAAGCCGTCCCCTATAAAGGGTCACTTGATCAGCTGGTGGCACGTGAGGCAAAAACCATTTTGAAGGAACAATACGATCTGCATAACGAAAAAAAAGATTGTGCAAGAGATTGAGCCATTCGGGCATACAGGTAGTACCGTTGGAAGAGAGAATGATTAATACGTGTATCTAAAATCTGAACCATCGCTAAATTTATTAGATATATGACAAAGTTTAGTATAAACCCGAATCTTGTCTCAATGTTAAAGACCTGTCAATAATGCGAGGTAATATAGGCACGGTAAATTCGTGCTAATGTAATTTAAGTATACCAGACCGAGATAGCGACGGCTCTGCATGAGCTACTAAATAGTCCTTTCCTGTGGAAATTGAAACAATACAATTTGGAGCAGCCTAAAACACAAGTGTCTGGCGCTCTTTAGATAGTAATAACTTGTTAAACCATTTCAGATGGCATGTTCACAAGGCTAATGGATATTGGTATTTTCGGTCGGAGTTTTAGAGTGTAGATTAGTGCTCTCACCCTACATAGTATTAACCCAGCGCTATGATAATAATTGTATTGTTCAAGGTAAAGTGTGTCATCATTAACATCTGATTTCTGTCGAATGAATTAAGTGCAAAAAATTTAAGTAAGCAATGATTAATTAACAATTTTTCAAGCCCCATTAACCCTGATAACCTAGTTGCCTTTCAATGTTCATTATCATCTCGGCACAGGTGAAGTTCAAAGCCAACCAGGTAACATATTGGAAAAAATACGCCTTAAATCTTTATTTAGGAAGATAAATAATATTGACAATGGGTGCCTGTACACTCAAGTGAGCTTGTCAATTATGCTATCAATATCGACAGCAGTTAGACCTGCCTGATCAGATGCAGGTAGAGTTAAAGATAATAATGACAAATAAAATTTTGCATCCAGAAACTGTGTTTAGTAACGTAGCTTCTTTTATCCATCGGTTAAAAACCTTCCAGATCGACACCACTGCAGGGGTTCTAATATTCCTGTTTCCCGCTTTGTTGATGGTCGTCCCTGATGGAGGTGCGATTGCGTTATTACTTCTTCTATTACTCAGTTTGGTTAAATTAGCACGCAGTAAAAGTCAGTTGCCGTTAAACTCGAATGAAATATGGCTGCTAGCGATAGTCAGTATTTATTTCACCATAGAACTATTTAATCTCTGGTTATTCGAATCTGACATATCTGTTCTGGATAATGCTAGTCGATTTCTACTGCTGCTACCGGTTTACTTTTTTATCCGTAAAACAAATTTATCTTTAAAATATGTGACTTTAGGTATTTTATCTGGAGCAATTGCTTGCTTTGTGATTGCCTCTTATCAAAAATTCTATCTGGGTGTTCCACGAGCTCACGGCTTGCAAAATCCAGTACCATTTGGCGGCTTAAGCATCACCCTCGGGCTAATGTGTTTATCCGTCGCCTTAACAATCGAAAGTCGACAGGGAAAACTATGGATGTACAGTGGCTTTCTACTGGCTTGTATTGCCTCAATATTGAGTGAAACTCGTGGCGCTTGGCTCGCGCTACCAATTGGTTTGGTTACAATACTATTACTCAATCCAAAAAGATGGTCTATTAAAGCCAGAATAGCTGGCTCTTTGGTTACCCTGTTGATATTGACTCTCAGCTACACAATTCCATTAATTCAACATCGAGTAGATGCCACCATATTGAATGTAGCCGCCTATTTTACCGAAGCTAATGCTAACACCTCAATAGGATTGCGCTTGGAAACCTGGAAAGCTGCAATTATTGGATTCTCAGAAAATCCTATGTTGGGTATCGGCGAAGGAAATTTTCAATCCACGCTCAAACAACTGGCAGAATCAGACAGAATTAATCCATTACTCGCCACGAGCATCGCACATGTCCATAACGAATTTTTGTCTGCTATGATCCATAAGGGAGGGCTAGGATTAATTTCAACTTTGTTGTTATTCCTGTTGCCATTAGCCACATTCTACAGACAGTACAAAAGTCAGCATGGCGAGAGAAAAGTACTGTTAGCAGTCGGCATCATATTAATTATGAGCAGTATAACTACTGCTTTATCAGACGTTTTTTTCGACCACCATAAACAAACATTGTTTTACGCGACATATATCTATCTCATATATGGTCTGGCCTGTACCGACATCCAAAAAAATACTGCGAAACAAAATTCATCCTACTAGCGACTGCCGGTTTAGTCTTAGGAGATTAGGGCTTTCCAGCGATCACTTTCAGAAGTACAAAATTATCCTTTTTTTCTTCAACTCTAACTACCTCTTCCAAAGTAAAGATTGAGGACGCTGTTTCTACAAAATCATAGTGGTTAAAATCATCAATCAGAATATACCCATTTCCCATCCTGTTCTTTAAAAGTAAGTAGGTGAAATTCCTACCATTCCCGTGAGGTCCATCAATGACAGCAAAGTTATAGTTTGTTTTTAACGCATAGTTACTTAAATCATAAAAGCAGTTTTTTTGCCTGCTCTTTGGTTTCCTCCAGCGTTTTCTGAACAGACTCCAGTCTATCTCCCCCTCATTAAACATAGCCTGGTAACTTTTTGCATTACAGGAGACAAGTTTGGTTAATATTGCCTTGGGATGTTTGTATAATTCATCGTTGTCAAAAGAATCTATTTCCAGGTTTTTATTTTTTTCTCAGCATAATCAAGTAAGAATTGAGTTGAAATTCCTGACCCAAACTCTATAGCTCGAATTTCTGGAAGACTATCCAATGCCCGTAACATTGCATTAAACGCTTTAGTAGAAAGTCCCCAGCCGTCATTGCTATACTTGTCTAAATCAAAATGTTCTGTAGTATTCATCATTTTTAAAATTTCTCTAAATCGTGTAAAAACCAAGTGTAAGGTCGCAAACAAGAGATGTGAAGGTACTAAATAACACCGCTGGTCTCCTCTAATCTCACAGGCATTACCAGATGCAAACTTTCTTCAGCCGCTTTTTTTTGCCCTTAAGGTATTGTCGCGTTTCACCCAGGCCCATAGTGACATCGAACACTGATCCTAGGTCGATGTAAGTATTATTAGGGTACTGTCGGGTGAGCTGATATATCAACATATTGCTTAACACGCCCGCGCAAAAAATAAACACCTCATTTTTTATTTGGCTAACTTCCAAATAGGTTTGCATCTCTTTCAGAGTACTTTTGTAATCATCGACCCAGGCATTTGCTCCAATACGAAAAGCCTTCCCGGCCTCAAACGGGAGTGCCTCTAACTGTGCCTTTTCGTGGCAAACTATATTAAGTTTTCTTGATTTAAGAATAGGGACAGCATCTCTCAGGAAAATCAAATAATTGGCGTTTACGAATAGGTTAGCCCAGGTCAGCTGATCATCGTGCTGCTGTGATTGCTGTCTTAACAGATCACATTTTTCGTCACCAACACAACAGCGGCAAGGCAGCCCAACAAAATACTGTTCGTTATCGTAAGTAAGAGAGTCAGCCAAGATTTGACGATGTCTTTCGTCACTTTCATTATCGGGGGTGTATCTATGTTCGCCATTACATTTTTGAGAAAGGTCAATGCTATCGCCATTAATCACTCGCATCTCACCATCACCAAACCTGACAAGAGAAAAGTTTTCATCGATCCTTAGTTTTTGATTGAATATAGCCAGGTCACCCTCGAATGATTTGGTTGTTGATCCTCGAACTTCTTCTACTATAGCCCATCCATCCTTTCTATAGCGATCTGTGATTTCCGAGCGCACTGACCGATGTTCCTTGGTTTTAAAAGTGGCCACTTTTTTACGCCCAACAACCTTGCCGAAATCGGGACGGCAACTCCATAGCGACGAATCATTTTCAGGGTGTACAGGCACATAAGTCCTTATGCCACCGTGTTTGAGCGCCATATAACTAAGGTGAATATCTTCGCCATTGTCCCAAGAGTGCGGCTCTTCACGCCACATAAATTGCAAATGCTCTTTACGCATAAACCAGGCATGACCCACCAGATCCACCTCGGCTACTTCGTCAAGATGCCGTCCATTCCAACCAACCTTACTTTTACTAGAGTACCCGCCTTCAATGGGGAGAAGTACACCTGACCCACCGAGAATACCGTCATTGCCAGACGATATTGTATTAAGACAATTTTCAAACCAGCGTGGTTGTGGCAGGATGTCGTCATCGAAAAATGCGACATAGGCTGTTCTAGCCAGATTGCCCAGTGCAAAACGTCCCCAGAATAACCAATTCGTATTAGATACCACTACCCTGTCTGCCAAAAGGGATATATCAACCAATTGATCTGGGCTGGCATTGGTCCATACCCAAATTTCAAATGGAGATTGAGTTTGCGCCCGAATCGCCTTAATTTGTTCTGCCAGGTATTCTACTCTACGATAGGCAGTCAGAATGACCGTGATGCCTTCATCATCTCTCTCAGATAGCGGTGGTGCCATTTTCTCGAATTCAAATACCGTTCGAGGAGCATCGGCATTGAATTGAAACATTCTTTTTAGGCGAATATTAAATAAGCCCAACACCCGAGTGCTCCACCACCACTTCAAGCGTTGTTTAATCGGTTTTCTATGATGTCCACGCACGATTTTAGGTTAATTCTCAGGTTATTTAAAATTGAAAGCTGCAATTGAACTGGCAATTAGATTCAAGTTTTCCATCATAACAAACCCACCTAACGCGACCAAATGATTTTTTGGGTTAACAACTCAATGATGGTTTGTACTCGTTATTAAAAATCACTGGCGATTGAGTAGCCAAGGTGCATTGTGGTTTTACGAGAAGTTCAAAGAAAACGGACAACCATTGCATCCACAATAATTATGAATATTCCAACTCGCATATTTTGTAGTCTATAAGTAAAATCCTCCTTATCTTAATTTAGACGCACTGGCTTGAATGCTAGTATTTCATGGCAGCGGCTGCCAATTGGAAAATGAGGATGCATCATGACGGGCAAGAAATGAAAGTTTTAACAGTATTTGGCACCCGGCCAGAAGCCATCAAGATGGGGCCACTCGTCAAAGCGCTGGCGGCTGATGACTATTTTGACGTCCAGGTGTGTGTCACAGCCCAACATCGGGAAATGCTCGATCAGGTATTGAATTTATTTGAAATTACACCTGATTACGATTTGGATGTGATGAGTCCAGACCAGAGCCTGACGCAGCTAACCAGCAGGATATTAGAGGGCTTAAAGCCTGTGCTTGAGGACTTTAAGCCGGATATCGTACTGGTTCACGGTGATACTACTACCACTTTTGCCTCCAGCTTAGCCGCCTTCTATCAACAAATTAAAATTGGTCACATTGAGGCAGGATTGAGGACCGGTAATTTGATGTCACCCTGGCCAGAGGAGGCCAATAGGAAGCTAACATCGACACTGACAAGCTGCCATTTTTGCCCAACAGAGGCTGCACGGGCAAACTTGCTAAACGAAAATATTCCCAACGATACCGTGTATGTAACTGGAAATACCGTAATAGATGCGCTACAAATTGTAAGTGCAAAGGTGAAGAGTAACCTTGAGTTACAGGCTGAGTTGGCCAGTCGTTTCCTCTATCTGCGTAGTGCAAGCCGATTAATTCTGGTAACAGGGCATCGTCGCGAGAGTTTTGGAGATGGGTTTGAAAATATTTGTCATGCACTATCATCTATCGCGTGCGCAAACCCTGATATCGATATTGCTTACCCAGTGCATCTAAACCCAAAAGTGCGCGAACCGGTCAACCGGATTCTCAGCAATATCAATAATGTTCATCTCATAGAGCCGCAAGACTACCTGCCATTTGTCTACTTGATGGACCGTTCATACTTGATACTGACAGATTCAGGTGGTATCCAGGAAGAAGCACCTTCGCTAGGCAAGCCCGTATTGGTGATGCGTGATACCACCGAGCGCCCAGAGGCTGTTGATGCTGGTACAGTTAAGTTGGTTGGCACTAACTCCGAGACCATTACTTCTGAAGTGACTCGCTTGTTGAATGATGAAGTAGCCTACCAACAGATGTCATTTGCCCATAACCCCTATGGGGATGGTAAAGCTTGTCAGCGAATTCTCGACACGCTTAAGGCATGCTAGGTTGAACTAAAAAATGCAGGTTTCCAATTATAGTGCTTCCCAAGTCCTCTATTGAGTCATTCAAAAAATGAATGGATTTCTTTTTGGCCCTGAACTTGACTAGAATGGCTCATCAGTGTCAAACCATCTGATGAAACCTGATCGATCGTCACGTCAGAAATACTGGCTTCTTGAATGAGATGGTTTGATGAAACGACTTTGTGATATTGCGGCGTGTATCCTGACCATAATCCAGTCTCTGCATTAATTTGTTGCTCCCACAGCACAGAGGTTATTTGCCCAATGTTTTTCTCAAGCTCAATCGCCTTTAAACGTGCTGCTAACTGATGCATTTGTCGACTACGTTCTTTCTTCGTTTCTTTGTCAATTTGACCAGAAAAACGAGCCGCTGCTGTGCCTTCTCTTGGAGAAAAACTGAAGATATGCATATGCCCAAACCCTGTATTTTCGACATATTCAATTGTTTGATGCCACTCGTCTTCTGTTTCACCCGGAAAGCCGACAATCAAGTCGGTTGTGACATTGAATAATGGGGATGCCTCACGTGCAATTTTTAAGATATGACTAAACTCCGATGTTTTACAGCGTCTTGCCATGCGTTTTAAAACACTATCACAACCACTTTGAATTGGTAAATGCATGTGCGGCATAAGACGTGGGTTTTGAAATAGCCCAAAAAAGTCATCGGGTAAGTCCCATGGTTCAACTGAAGCCAGCCGAATTCTGGGAATATCCGTTTGATTTAAAATTTCGGTCAGCAACGCTGTCAGACTGGAACCAATATCACTCCCGTAACCGCCAACGTGAACACCGGTCACCGCAATTTCATGAACACCCTGCTGGTGAAGCCTATTAATCTCATCAATAATATCGCCAATGCTCCGGCTGCGTTCGTCGCCTCGCGCGATGGTGACAATACAATAGGTACAGCGATATCGACAACCATCCTGTACTTTGATAAACGCGCGATGCCTACCGCGCAGAAATAATGAGTTTTGTATCGGCTGCTCTATTTCAGATACAGTTAAACCAAATTGTTCAACTGCCTTTTCAACCAAATTATCTTTTTGATCATTACCAACCACCATATCAACGCCTAGATAATTCTTAACAACATCGTTATTCAACGTTGCATGACAGCCAGTGACAATCATTTTGGCTAACGGATTTTTTCGATGAAGCCGACCAATTTGTTGCCTTGATTTTCGATCCGCTTCGGATGTTACTGCACAGGAGTTAAATACGACGATATCAGCCTCGACACTATCAGTGGTCACCTGATGTCCAAGTTTTAAAAACTGACTGGCCCAAGTTTCTAACTCAGCTTCATTGAGACGGCAGCCTAGCGCTTGAAAGTTTATATTCACGGGTGGTTTCTATTTGGAAAATGTTTACGAATGATAACAACAACTGTTATAAATGCCTATTAACAGAGGTCCTCCAATGGCTAGGTCTTCATTGAGCTTTTCTGAGTCAATAGAGACTACTATTATTGAATTCTAATGGTCTCGGAAGCTGAACGTCCTGTGTTATCGGTCCAAGAAAATATTAAATCATTGCCTGACTGGCCTTTGAAACGAAAAGAGAAATAAGGATTACGTGAAATCGCCCCGCCCCAATAAGCCTGCATCACTGTTTTATTGGCGGATTGCACAATAACTTCCTGAATAAAGTGAGCAGCATATTTCTTGCCCGTTTTTTTATTTTTTCGAAGACCTGATTCCATCGGATGACGCGTCATCGATTTAACCGTCACAATACCGTCCTTTTCATAAGCGCGTATATTAATAGATTTTTTCATACCAACAACCTCTAAGCCAGACAACTGTTATCAGCTGATACTTGAATTTTCTGTTTGGTTGAGAAAAGTTCACCACCCGCTTTAACAACCACCAGAAGATTCCCTGTCACTTCAACTTTTATTCTCGTTGAAATAAAGGCTTCCGATCCAAAAATATTAAATGAAGCTAAAAACGGATGAATACTTGATTCGAAAATGAGTGAAATTGACTCTGTATTAGGGATGCTTGAAATAACCTGTATTGGCACAACCTTGCCATTTTTAGCAACTCTAGGCGCTATAATGTCGATACTATCAGAAGGAGGAAAGCTACTCGATCCATGCAAGGCTGAAATTGCGCCCACTACGTTTTTATTATCGAATGCTTTTTGAGGATAGCGACCCAACACTAAACCCGGGCTCAACACGCTAGACAGGGTAACTGCCAGTCCGACTTTCAAAAAATTTCTGCGTTTCATGCCGCGCTGACTCCCAAACTAATTGCTTACTTCAACTACTGTAGTTTTCGGCCAGTTTCGATAATTATTAAGTCCCTATTGGCATTTATAAACTAACTAACAACGCAATACTAATCACTCTTTTTTTCGACTATCAAAAATGGCTGCACGCTTTTCTTCAATTCTAGACACTGTCGAAATATCCAAACCCTCTGTAGCTAGAATTTCATCATATAATTTAACCGCTCTATTTTCGTTACCAGTCAAACGATGATACTGTGCCTCACTGATTAGACCTTGAAGTGGCCGCCCAAGACCCATATAAATTTCAGTTAATTGAGCATAAACAACCGGGAGTTCTGAATATCGGTTTTCCATCTTCCGAGCAATTTCTAAAGCTGAACCATATTGCTTTCTACTTTTTAAAAGTTCGAGTAGTTGTAAAGAAATAGCCAAATCGTAAGGAAACAGATTGAGTAACTGACGATATACCTGTTCGGCCTCATCCCAGCGAGTCAGATGTTGTAAATTTTGAGAATAGGCAATGCCATACCAAATATTTTCACTATTTCTTTGATACAGTTTGGATAGTAATTTATTTGCCTTCTCATACTGAGCTTCCCTTTTAAAGGTCAACCCTTTCAGAAAATCACTGTCAGATGGATCAGATCCAAGACGCATCTGATCAATCAGATAATCTTTGAAAACAGGAAAATAGTCGATGGATTGTCCTTGGTAGACAATTGGCTTTAATCGACTTTCTGCTTCCGATATTCGGTTCTGATTGATTGGATGAGTCCGTAAATATTCAATATTTTGTAACCCCGAACTACCCGAGTTTCTATCCAGAATTTTAAAAAACTCAACCATTCCTCGACTATCAAAACCCGCATTTTGTAATAACGTCATACCAAATCGGTCCGCTTCATATTCGTTTTCACGCGTAAAACTAACCATTGCTTGTTGACCACTCGCCATGCCACCAAAAATAAGCGCATTCCCCAATTCTGAACTCACTCCACCAAGAAAAATACCCGCTAAAACTGATAGTGCCGTTAAATTATTAACATCACCCGATTTCTCATATAAATCAAGCCCATGGCGTAACTTAACGTGTGCAATTTCGTGTGCTAAAACGGATGCCAGTTGATGTTGAGTTCTAGCCTTTTTGATTAAACCCGCATTGATGCCAATATAACCACCTGGCACAGCAAAGGCATTAACACTGGCGCTTTTAACAATGAAAAAACGATACTCTCTTGACCGGTTCTGCATACTTGATAGCAATCGATTGCCTAAATCATTAATATATCGATCTAATATAGGCGATGTTTCGACCAAATCCTCTGCGAGCAATTGTTCATAAAACTGCTGCCCTATAGTTTTCTCTTGGGCAAGGCTAATAGCAGAGTTTTCCCCCAACAATGGCAACGCATCATTCGCTAAAATGGGTGTCACCATAAACAAAAGTCCAATAAAAAGGCCTGTTAACCTAGAACCTAAAGATACTTTGTTAGAGGAAGAACACAAAATCATGGAGGATAGCCTGTTAAAGTAAGTAGGATGGAAAGGCACCCATTGGTTAGGTTACGAAGCGGTCTGATCACTAATTCATACCAAGACGGTGATAATTCTGTGTTTTCCATACCCTATTGACCCTAAACATTGACTCTGAGTTTCTATCAATGTCGCGAATAAAAGAAATAACTGCATCTGAATTATCAAAACTGATTGATAGCAAGAATGATTTCAATTTGATCGACATCAGAACACCAGTGGAGATTAAACGTGGCGTCATTCCGGGCGCAAAAACTCTCCCCATGAACTTAGTACCACTTAATCTAAACTATTTCTCCACAACACAAGAAATGATTGTGATCTATTGTCGTACAGGAAGCCGTTCAGCTCAAGTGTGTCGTTTCCTAGATAAGCAAGGTTTAACCAATGTCTGCAGCCTTCAGGGCGGTGTTGTTAGATGGGCATCGAGTGGCCTTGGGATGGATTCTGAAAAACCGGCAGGCATTGTTTAAAGTCACACTTGCGTTTTCAAAAATGGTAGCTTATAAAGATCAACTATCCAGCCATTATCGATCTCAGCTGGTGATTCAGGTTCAAAAAGAGGAATAAATTATGGCTCAATACGATCACGAATTAGATGCCTCTGGCCTCAACTGCCCTTTGCCCATACTTCGTGCGAGAAAGTCACTCGGTGAAATGAAACAAAATCAAACATTGCATATTATTGCAACCGACCCAGGTTCTGTTAAAGATTTTGAGGCATTCACTAAACAAACCAACAATCAGTTGCTGTCATCGACTGAAAGTGATGGTCAGTTTAATTTTGTTATTAAAAAGACTTAAGCCTTAGATTTCTAATAGTGAGAAACACAATGAATTATATTATTCACTTGACCGACCAAAACTGACTTATGGTTAACTTAGAATAAAATGGCTGCACGAAAAAAGAAACTGTCCATCATTGCGTCACGGGGCACCCTTGACTGGGCTTACCCACCATTGATTCATGCCTCAACGGCCGCCGCGTTAGGTTACGATACTGAAATATTTTTTACTTCTTATGGTGTTGAACTAGTTAAGCAAACGCCTCGCCTCAAAACTACGGCTATCGGTAATCCTGGAATGCCAATGCCAGTCCAACTGCCCGTATTACTCCAAGCAATGCCCGGCATGCAAAGTGTCATGACCATGTTGATGAAACAAAAACTAAAATCAAAGGGCGTCATGAGCATCGAACAGTTAAGAGCCCTTTGCTTGGAATCTGGCGTTAAAATGATCGCCTGTGAAATGACTTTAGATCTGTTCGATATTGATCAATCCGACCTTCTAGATGACGTCACAACGGCGGGGATTGCAACCTACCTAGAGTTTGCAGGTAAGTCTCATATTTCATTAACGTTTTAAAAACATACGCACCAGCATTCACCTAAAGCATTTTTATTTATGTATAGAGGGCTTTAAAGCACTTGGTGTTGAGTGGGTGTACAGTTTTTCCACATAAGATTTCATCTCACCAAAACCCAAGCAAAAAATTCAGCGTAAAAAGTAATATTATGCAGTCTTGATCTCACTCTTCTCACTTTATTGATTAAAGTCATCACAGGACTGGATGAAGATCACAGTCCTTATGATCAATTTAAGACTCTAAAGCTTTGCAAAGAAGTACCCTTTCTCGTCATAATAATGATAATGTAAATGGCTGTATTTTTATCGATGGCGCCAGTGATCCTATTGTTAGCCATCTTTTCTGTGAGCCTGCTTTCTGTTCCAATAGTATTATTATTTCGCCAAAATCATCATTGTCGTCCAATAGCGCCTTTTGAATGGGATCGAGTTCAGAGAAAGACTGATGCTAGGACGCGTTAGAAAACCAAGAAGAGACACACATGAATAAAGAAAAATTAATTATATTTGATACAACCCTGCGTGA
>Ga0209710_1000610_pt1 | contig 31688 bp, 25 predicted proteins | sample ArcticOcean_MG_C_5_FD_187436 | JGI IMG/M metagenome (GOLD analysis project Ga0209710, IMG submission 187436) | Marine microbial communities from western Arctic Ocean - ArcticOcean_MG_CB4_138 (SPAdes) (version 2) | ecosystem: Environmental > Aquatic > Marine > Oceanic | place: Arctic Ocean...
TTAATATTAATTAAATATAAATATGTCTCTATTAAATCAACCAAATAAAATAAATTTAGATAAAGTTGAGAATGATATAATACAATCATTAAAAAAAGTAGAAAATAAAATTAAAAAAGTAGAAGATGATGTAGGTAAGAAAATTGAGACAAAAGTCGATAAGGTAATAGAAGAACCTGTATTAATTAGGAATGATACATTAATTGATTTAGAAGTATCTGATTTTCTAGGTAACGAATATATACCATTATTAAATGATTTAGCTAGAATGATTACTTTACAAGTTACTATACAAATAATGTTATCTATGAGAGACCCAATTGAATATCCATTTTTTAGCCAACATTTTTTTGAATTATTATTTTATATTGTATTAGGTTTAATGGCCTATTGGCTAGTTGTTAAAAAAATTTTTAAATTAATATAGAACCCTTCTAATATTAATTATGATATCAAATATGATTTATTTAAAATTTAAGTTTAAATTAGTTAAAATTAAAAATTTTTTTTATTAAAATTTAATGAATATTGAAAATTTATTAAATAAATTTAAAAATGAAGATATTAAAGATAACGAAAATATTTTAAATGAAATGTGTGATGAAAAATTAGAAAATACTATTATAAATGACAAATTTGTAATCATAACAGATACAGAATTAAATGAGGATTTATATTCCGATTTAGAAATGTTTCAAGATTATAAAGGAAATGAAAATACAATATTAAATAAAATAAATAAAACTTCTACAAACGGTGGTAAATATTATTTAACAAAATTATTAAAGAATCCTAGCGATAATTTTATATTTTTAAATAAAAAAAAAGAAAGTTTTAAGAAAATTTTTAAAGTATTAGAAAAAGATGGTAATTTAATAAACAAATTTTTTATTAAATTATCAGAAACCGAGAAAAGTTTATTCTGGATTTTTAAAACAAATACATTAGAACAGGATAATTTAATAAATATTTTATATTTTAATAATTTATTTCTAAAATATTTAAATACTTCTAGTTATACTCTTACTAGCGTTAATTTATATAAAATATATATTTCACCATTTATAGGTATATTATCTCCAATAATTGGTTTTATTTTACCTTATTTAGTTCTTAGATTTAAACTTAATGTTAAGTTTAGTTTTATTAGTTATATGAAGTTTATCTATAATTATTATGTAAATACAAATATTGGTTCAATGTTTGGTAATAGTTATTTAAATACATTAAGAAAAATATGGTATGGATTTACTATATTATTTTATTTTAATGGAATATTTAATAGTTTTCAGTTATCAAAATTAAGTTATAATATAAATAATACAATTTGTTATAATATATCAAATTGTGGAATTTTTATTAAAAATGGATTAGAAATTGTAAAAAGACTTTATAATAGTGATGATTTTAATACAATATTTAATGATACTAAAAATTACAATCCTACTAGTAAGATTATAGAAAGTTTAAATAATTTAACTATTAGCGGTAATGAATATTTTAGTAATTTTGGAGATAAGTTGAAGATTTTTAAATTATTAAAAAATAAAGAAAATATAGAGGATATTTTTAATTTAATTAATTTAATTTATTTATGCGATACTATTCAATCTATTTATGTTTCAAAAATTACAAATAAGTTATCTTTAACAAATTATTCTAATTCACAAGAACCCAATGTTATTATAGAAGGATTAAGACATCCAAATATATCTGATGATAAGGTTGTTAAAAATGATATAGTATTAGATAATAAAAATAATTTAATAATCACTGGTCCAAATGCAGGTGGTAAATCAACCTTTATTAAATCAATCGCAATTAATGTATTATTATCTCAAACAATTTGTTTAAGCTTCACTGATAATATGATATTAACACCATTTTATTATATTGCATCTCAAATGAATATAGTAGATGATAAAGGTTCTGAATCTCTATTTGAAGCGGAAATGAATAGAATTATAAAAAATGTAAATATTATTAAAACATGTAAAGAAAAAAATAAAAAATCTATAATATTTTTAGATGAGTTATTTAATTCTACCAATGTTATAGAAGGTATATGTGGTAGTTATGGTATTTGTAAAAATTTATCAGATATTAAAACTAATATCACATTGCTAACAACTCATTTCACATATTTGTATAAACTAAGAGATACCGGGAATTATAAAAATTATAAAATGAATGTTAATATAAATAATAATAATATAGTTTTTCCTTATAAAATTAGTAAAGGGATATCCGTTCAATATATAGCCTTAGAATTATTAAAGAAGAAAATGGTAGATTGTCAGGAAATAATAGATACTTCTTTAGAATTTAAAAAAAAATTAATAAATAATAATTTCGTTTAAATAAATGATATAATTTTGTTTTTAATATAAAAATGCAAATACCCAAATTGAAAGTAAAAGTTTATTTTTACCATTTGTTTATGTTAGCTATTGTAATGCTATTATGTTTTTATTTGGTTTATAGAGATATGAAAAGAATTGAAAATAATGTATTAGGAATTTTTAAAAGAGTTGGTAACTTAGAAAATAATAATAAACTTTATCATACAAAAATAGATGAATTATTAGAAATTCCTAAATCTGATCCTATTACAACCCAATGCAGATTTCAAGAATTACAATTAGATGAAAGAAATATTGTAGAAGATGTTGTAGAAGATGTTGTAGAAGATGTTGTAGAAGATGTTGTAGAAGATGTTGTAGAAGGTGCTGTAGAAGATGTTGTTGAAGATGTTGTAGAAGGTGCTGTTGAAGATGTTGTAGAAGGTGCTGTTGAAGATGTTGTAGATAATATGATGAAAAGTGTAATAAATTTACATGAAAATGTATTAGAAAAAATTAATGATAATAAGGATTTTACTGGTTCAAATAGTGTTGATGCAGATGTTGATGGTGTTATGGATCTATTAGATACAATTGAAAATAAAGAAGAAGTAATAGATTTTGGAAGGTTAAATCAGGAGGAATTATTAGAAAAAACAAATGGTGAATTAAAAGAGTTTTTGAAATTAAATAATTTATCAATTACTGGAAATAAGAAAAAAATGGTAGATGCAATATTAAATTTAAATAAATAATTTAAATAAAAATATATATAATATATAAATAAAATGGAAAGTTGTACTGAATGTGATAGACAACCTACACCTACTGCAAATGTAGATGATGTATGCCCCGTATTTAATATGAGTGATGGGAGACATTTTACAAATTATAACTCAAGATGTGATCAAAATGATAGTCTATCAAAAACTGGTAAAGTTATGAATAGTTATGAATATAGAATTTTTTTACAAAAAAATGCAGAACAATTAATGAAAAAAAATGCCGATTTTGCATTAAATGATAATATGTGTAAACCCTGTTTTGGTTTAAATGAACCCGGAACTATGTTACCAGAAGCAAGTAAATTTGATTGTAATGGTTTAACATGTTCTCTAAGAGCAGGTGATGGAAATGGTATTGGAACGGGTAGAGATTATAATGTAAAATCCAATAATATTGTAGATGGAAGTGCTCTTGTAAATGGAAATAGTGGTGTATTAGCAGAACCCTATTTAAATTTTAAAAAAAAGTAATCATATAAATAAATTATTTTATTACATAAATGTTAGAAGATTCTTTCGAAAATGAATATATTAGTTGTAAAGTTTTCAGATATAATATTAATATATCAATAGAATGTAGTATTAAAGAGGATATTTTAGATAATAAGGTATTTTATTATGCTTCTAATACACCTGACAAATTAACAAATTTTAGTGGTTCTGGATTACCTTTTCCAAATAAAGAAATTGCATTTCAAGGTTCTCCTAATATCGGAAGAATACTGATACAAACAAATGAAAAAAAATTTATGTTAAAATTATTAAGACCTAATTCATATTATAATGAAAACTATGTAATTGTTGAACCAGAGGTTATAATTAAATACATATTAAAAGATGGACAAACACGTGTTTTAAATATTCCAATTGATAATAAAATACCATATAGGTATTTATTAATGAACTATGATATATTAGAAAAAACATCTATTATAGAAACACAAGAGAAACAACTATTAAAAAAAAAATATCCAAATATATTAATTTAAAGTGTTAATTGTCAGTATCATTAATATCTTGGTAAAACATTTTAATTATTTTTATGATTATATCTTTAAAAAAAATAAAGATAGATTCAATTAGGTCTTCAATGTGTCCAAATAATCCAATATTATTTGGTGGATCAGTATCAGCAGGTGGTTCAGTATCAGTATCAGCAGGTGGTTCAGTATCAGTATCAGCAGGTGGTTCAGTAATTCCTAATAATAATTTAAAGAAATTAATAATAGTATCAAATATTTTAATTTGTGTATTATTTGAACCTGTATTAAATGGATTTGATAGTATATCATTAATATTATCTAAACCGTTAATACTTTTTCGAGTAACTTCACCAGTTTCTTTATTTACAATAAATCCCTTTTTTACTTTAGTTTCTTTTTCAACATCTATTTTTTCTTTATTTTTTTTAGTATTTATTTTATTTACATCAGTTAAATCATCATATATAGTTTTATTAATTTTGTCTAAATCTTCTTTAGTATATTTACTTTTATATGATTGTCCCGATGAAGGTGCTGTTCCAGGTGCTGTTCCAGGTGCTGTTCCAGGTGCTGTTCCAGGTGCTGTTTCAGGTGCTGTTTCAGGTGCTGTTTTTTCACTTGTAGGTAAAATAGAATTGTTCTCAATAATATTATCAAAATAAGATTTATACTGATCATTTGAAGCACCATCATCTACTAATACTCTATCATCACTAGAATAACTAATTGGTAATGAATTAATTTTTTTAGATATTACACTTGGTGTAACAGATGAACCTATTTTTTCATCTGATAAATAATTTACATTTTCAACTGAGAAATCCCAATCTCTTTCTAACGAATCTTCAATAAATTCACTATTTTCATTATAATCACTGCTTAATAAATTTGATAAATCACTATTTTCAATTTCATCATAATTCATATTAGAATTAGACAATAATTCTATATCTCTTAATTCAGCAGATGTTCCAGCTAAACTATATGCAGGCGTGTTATCATTTTGAATTGATATAATCTTAATTTCATTTTTATCACTATATGGTACACGATGTTGTGTAATAGATTTAGGACTCTTATTTATATTTATTTTTTGTATCCATGGTATATTATTAGAAAAATGATCAAAAGTTGAACTATTGGAAAAATAATCAACATTTGATTTATTGCATAATTGAAATAATATAAAAATAAATATGATTATGGTGTATAATAGAAAATTTTTATTTTGTTTATTGGTAGATTTTTTATTATAAATAAATGATATTAAGATTAATGAAATAATATTTAGAAATATTACTGTAATTTTATTAACTTTCATTGTATTTATATTAATAATTATAATAAATTATTTAAAAAAAATATATTAAATGTAATTATAAATGGAAGCCAACAAAGTAATTTATTTAAATGATGAAACACAGACTTTTGAAAGCGATGGAGAAATAGAAAATCAATTTGCAGAAAATACCCAATTCAATACACCTAGTGAATTGAATTATAATGCTGGTGGGGGTGGTGATAACGTAAATATCTCTCCAGGTCCAACTAATACACCGACTAACACACCAACTAACACACCTACTAACATACCAACTAACACTCCAGTTATAGATCCAACACAATTACATCCAGATGACCTAACATCTGGCCCAGACCCACTTATTCATGGAGGTGGTAAAACAAAAAAAGAATCAGATACAGAGAGTAATTCTGATTCAGAAAGTAGTTCTAATTCAGAAAGTAGTTCTAATTCAGATGGTAGTGATTGGAAAGTAAATGATGTTTTATATATGAGATTAACGAAATTCTTTGAAACTGGAGGTAATGATAATAAAAATATAGCAGAGTTATTATTAGATATTTCTAACAATTTTATAAAATTAAATGAGAATTTAGAACAAATGACAAAACAAATGACAAAATATTATTCTAACAATAATTGATCAATATCAATTTTTTTAAAAGATTCAATATTATTTATTAATAATTTTTTTATATAATTATATGCAGCATTTAATTGTTCCAAACTTTTTGCTCCAGTTATAATTGTACACCCAGATTCAAATACAGCTATGGTTACTTTAACACACATAGACTCTTTTTTTTTATTTGAACAAAATCCAGTTGAACATCTACATACTCCATCTAATTTAATATTATAAAAGAATTGTATTTTAACACCAGGATAAATACAAGGTTCGTAACTACATATTATTTCAGTTTTTTCATTTAGAAATTGAAAAAATTTATTTCTTCTTATTTTTGATGTAAATTTAAAATTACTATTTATTAGACAGATTTTAAAATCAGTATATTCTAATTTGTATTTTATATCATTATTTAGTAGAATAGTTTCAGTATTTTCTAAATTTTCATTTTCAAGTATGTCTTTATTTATATTATTAAGATTATTTATTATATTGATAATCAAATCAATCGCTAATGGTCCATTATCAATTGTTTTTAATCCTGTCATTTGAATTCTTCCATTTTTAAAAATTTTCATATTAATATAATTTCCATTTATATGTAATATAATTGTTAGTTGATTATCAAATCTTTTACTTTTTTTAAGTTTTTTTTTATAAGTTTTTTTTTTATTATATTTAGGATTAACACCTTTAGAATTAGAAATATCTTTTGTTTTCCCATATTCTACAAAACTTAGATTGTTTATAATATTTTTTTTATTAGTATTATAATAAAGTTTTTGTTCATCGTCAACTTGAAAAATATTATATAATTTTTCTAATATTATTAAAGTATTAAGTTTAGCAATTGCGGTAATAGTTGAAATTCTATATTCCATATTGTCCAAAGTTTCCATTTTGTATTTAAATATGATCGTATTCAAATAATAAAAATAATTGTTTTGTTAATTATATGTTTTTTATGTTTTTATGTTTTTTGTTTTTTGTTTTTATGTTTTTATGTTTTATTATTCATCTTCATCATCATCATCATCAATAATTAATGATTTAACATTATCTACAATTACATCTTCTTCGTCTTCTGCATTTAATGTAATATTATCTTCTGGATTATCCAAAATTGCAAATCCATTAATCTTAATATATGGGATAACCTGAACTTGAACGGCTCTCCATGTAATACCGAATTTACCCCCAGCAATCCAGATACCTCCACATTGGATTAGAGAAGTCATTTTTGATCCTTTTGTTTGAATATCTTTTAGATTTACTGAATCTTTTTTCTTATCATATGCTTGGAAACTGAATTCTCCATCTCTTTGAGGCAATGTAACTTTAAAAGTTGGTGGCCATTTATCAGTAACTTCACCAGTTGTTTTATCTTTTGGATATTTAATAGAGTGACTGAACAATGCTCTAACAACTTCAATATTGGTATATTTTTTTTTAAAATATTCATTTGAATTTGTAAAAGCATGTTGAATAACTTTTTCTTCAATATCTTCAATTAACTTCTTGAAAACTTGAAGAGGTAATCTATTATCAATATCTCTAAATGACAAGTCAATCCAATATTTAGTTCCACCTTGATCATTTGCCCAACTACTCATTCCAAAAGGAGATGACATTTCAGGTAATTGTAAAATAAAATTTTCGTCATTCAGAGTTAAATATGCCATTTTAGTAACTCCATTACCCAATGTTTTTACTTTACCAGCAGAAATGGAGTCAATTGAGACATTTTTAGGGAGGATAACTGAACCAGACATATTATAGTATATTATATTATATTATGTAAATATCTTTAAATAAAGTTTTTCAAATTTTATTTTTTAAAATACGAAAATTAATTTTATATTAGTTTAGTATTGATTGAATATTATATATAATAATATATATTATATTTTCACATTTTATTTTTTTAAAATAAAATTGATGTGAAATTATATAAGGGTTTTTAATAGTTGTTAATTCAAAATAATGACATTTGATTATCAAAATGATTATATTCTAAACTCATGATTTGGCATTCTTTTAATAACAATTTTTTTTCTAAATTCTATAAATTGATTAATTATATAATCTATATCATTATTTTCACCATTATAATCAGTATCAATTGATAATGAAATATAATCCTCTTTTAATCCATCACGTAATATCTTATTTTGTATGTCCCAAATACCATTACGAAAACATACTAAATTCATTTTTCTATCTAATTTTTTTATGAAATCAGGGTCATAAAATAAATAAATGCATTCACGACAAATAGTCTCCTTGAATGAAACATTTTTTAATTTTGTAATTAAATTATTAATTTTTGTAATATTATCTTCATTATGATATGGTAATAATTTATATTTTTCAAATAAGTTTACTATATTTTTAGATAGTTCATTGTAAGGTCCTAATTCAGTAATTTTCCATTTATTATCCTTAAAATGAAACCACAATTTATTTTTTAATTTTCCACATACATAATCATCCTTGTATAAATAATATACTAATTTTGCAATATCATAACTATAATTACTAAGTGAATTTTCAAGTAAATTTATTACTTTAGTATCGTCTAATATATTATTCATTTAATATATATTATAAAAAAAATTTTAAATGTTTTATTAAATCTTAATATTTATTCTTATTTTTCAAAAGTTTTTAATTGTTTATTAAACACTTACTGGTGGAGAACTAGCTGGTGGAGATTTAATAAAATGAACTTTCATAAATCGTTGGAGATTAAAATATGTTAGACTTTCAGTTCCTTCAAGTTTTAAAAGTTTAGATAATTCATCATTAGGTTCAATAATTCGCTGATCTTCTTTGTTTCGTAGACTATGTTTTACAATATATTCATTAATATTTTTAGTAACTTCATTACGAGGAACCATAATATCAGGATCTAATGAAAGAAACTTTGCAAGTTCAAGTGTAATTTTTGAAGGCTTAGCAAATCCACTTGGAGTTCTACTACCTTTCTTTTTTTTACGCAAACTCTTATTATGGTCTCGTAGAACTTTTCCATAATCTTTTTGCACATTTTTAAGGTCGTTTTGAATATTCTTAAGTTGAACCATTAAAGCTGATACATTATTAGACAATGTATCTAAGTGTCCACTGATGTTATCGGTTAGCATCAGTTCTGGAACTACTTCCACTGTATCAGTAGTAGTTAGTCGGGGTGTAAGAGGTTTTTTAGTTACAGGTTCAACAACAACAGATTCAACAATAACAGGTTCTTTTTTTACATTAGGGAGTTTTTTGGGAGTTTCCTTCTTTTTCCTTGGTGAAGATTTTTTCTTAACTACAACTGGTTCAACTACAACTGGTTCAACTACAACTGGTTCAACTACATCTGGTTCAACTACAACTGGTTCAACTACAACTGGTTCAACTACAACTGGATCAACTACAACTGGATCAACTACAACTTTTTTACTAGATTTCTTGTTACTGGATTTTTTGCTGGTGTTCTTGCTGGATTTCGCCATTATATAATTATATTTTAATCATATATCTTTAAATGGTTTATATTAAACTCCAATTAAGATATTTAAACGCAAGAGATTTAAAGATATTATCATCTAAATATTCAATTTTATTTAAATTAAATTTAATTTTAAATTTAATAATTAAATTACCATATTTATATTTATCTATATTATTGTTAGTTTTATCATAATATTTAATACCTTTATCACAATATATTTTATCTTCTAATTCACCATAAAATTGTTGTTCTAAATTTAGAATACTTTCATCTAAATATATTATATTTCTGTTTATACCATATAGGTATTCGTAATAAGATATTTCTAAATTTAAAATTATATTATACTGGTCTAATTCATATATATCATTTATAATTTTAATTTTAATTATAATATTGCCTTTTTCTGATAATAAATTTTCATCACCTTTACTTTTAAAAATATATTCTCTTTTGTAATTTAATAGTGATATATAAAAGTCTTCTTTTTTTTTAATTAAAATTAATTTACTATCACTATTATCAATACGTAAAACGTTAATAGTTAATTTTTTATAATTTCCTAAAAATATTTCTTTTAATGGAATTTCTAAATTAATAACTATATCTTTTATTTTCAATATAGATTGTGATTTTTGGGTATTAGTATTAGGTTCAGTTGGAGTTTTTTCATTTTTTTTATTAAAATTTTTTTTATTAAAAATATTATTTTCATCCGTTATATAATTATATAAATTTTTAATCATATCAATATATATATTTAAATAAAATGTGATATCAATATCATCAGTATCATTTTGTATATCATCATTTAATAAACGTTTATAACTCTCAGTAATTAAAATAAATTCTTTGCAACTATCCAAATCTGGATTTTTATCTGGGTGGAATTTTAGTGCCAATTTCTTATAAGCTTTTTTAATTTCATCTTTAGTAGATCTTTCATTTAAACCTAAAATAATATAATCATCCATATTATAATTTAAATTATTAATAAATTTAAATGATTTTTGTAAATAAATTAATAAATGACATTACAAATTTATATAATTTAACTGATAATAATTGTCTTAATAATCTTTCTAATTATGATATACCACATTTAAATTTATATGGTCCAGATGGTTCTATGAAAAAGTTTTATGCATATCATATTATAAATAAACTAAATAACATTAATATTAATACAAAACATATTGATATTCAAGAACAAAATATTTTAATTAAAAATAATAATCTAACATTTAAATTAATTAGTCATAAATATTTTAAAGAAATTAATCTATATTTTAAATTAAATAATGAAAAACACATTTTAAAAGAATATATTTTACCTATTATTCAGAACAAAAATATTTTAACAAAAAAACATATTTTCATAATTAATGATTTTGATAAATTAAAATATAATTCATTTATGTTATTACGTAGAGTTATGGAAATTCATAGTAATAATGTTCTTTTCATATTTATTTCTACTAATATATCTATAATACCTGAGGCAATAAGAAGTAGATGTTTAAATATAAGATGTCCATTATTAAAAAATAATGAAATAAAAAAAATTGTTAGTTCTTTAACAAATAATTATAATATAGATAATAAGGATATTACAAAATTAATTAAAAAAAATGAAAATGATATCTATAAAATTTTATTAAATCTTGAAAACTTTACGAATGAAAATATTGAATTAAGAGATGTATTATATGAAGACATATTGACACATCTTAAATATATGAAAAATGAAAAATGTCCATATAAAGTTTTACCTAAAAATAGAGAATTTATATATAAATTAATTAATTTTAATTTTAATAATAAAATTATTTTAGAAAAAATTTTAATAATAATTTTAAAAAAATTTAAAAAAAAATTACCAATACAAGATGTTATTAAATTAACTTCTCAAACTGATGCAAATATTATTGATGCCTCTCGTGAAATATATCATTTTGAGTTATATTTTTTAAAAATTTTTAAAATGTTTCACAATAATAATATGAATTTTATAACCAATAATATTACTTCATCTTAAACAATCTAAAATAAAATGTGAAAGTTATAATTGTATTGTAAACCAACATACAAACAACTACTACCTGTTGAAACGCAATGTCTACATTTTTAGAAGAGTTCCAAAATCTAGGGTTATGTAAAGACGTTATAGAAGTCATTGAAGACTATTATTTGATTGATATTAAAAAGAATCTTATTCAAGAAATACCAATATCTGCAAACAAATTTTTAAAAAAAAAAATAGAAAAAGTAAAGAAAATACAAAATACTTACAATTTGTGTGTAGACGAACTAGATGAATGGGAACCTATTCTAAATAGAGACGGCGTGTTTGGAAAAAATTCAATGGATTCAAAAGAACTTAATGCTTGGCTTTTTGACGAACTCTATTATCCCGTAACAATGCATGATTTGTTAGTAAAAAGGTATAGAATACCGGAGAGGTTTCAAGTATCCACAAACGGAGATTTTATTTTGATAGAACATTTTTATTCTGGAATATATCTTGACGAATTACTTCAAATGAAAAAATATGCATCCGATTGACCATTTCTTGACGAATTATTTCAATATCCATGCGAATCTGAATCAGAATCAGAATAACTTTTAAAAGAAAAAAAAAAAAAAAAAAAAAAAAAACTTAACCGTTTTTTTATTTGAAAGAGTACCTTTACGGTAAATATGGAGGTCGTTTTTAAAAAATATAATGTGTGTGAAGATATTGCAAATATTATTGCAATAGAAGTTCATAAAGAAATTCAGCAAGAAATTGTCAACAAAATTAAAAGAATTAAAATAATGAATGATTTCAAGAGTGTTGTTGAAAAATTATATGTTATGGATTATAAAGATGAATTTTGCGAAAATGAAGATGATACGATAACAAATCTGGTGGATATGTTAATTGATATTTTTGTAGATTATAAAGTTAAAAGCAAGGATATTAGTGATGAAATTCTTTTACATGGAGCTAGCTGGATGGATGACATTGATAAAAACAGAGCACATGGATTAGATGAAAATGAAATTAAATATCAACAATCATGTATATATGGATATTTAAAATATCTTCAAGAAGAAGAAAATGAATTTATGTCTAAAGTTTATGATAACTTTTTTAATGATATGAATCAAGAATAAATTTATAAAAAAACAAAAAAAACAAAAAAATAAGTGGAGTGAAATTTTTTTATTTGATATAATATTTCAAATACTTTTAAAAATTCCTTATAATTTTATATACATCTATATTGATATCTTATACTTTATCTTTTAATCAGAAAAAAAAGTATGAAAATAACTAAAGGAGAAAGCACTTTTAAATTATATGATTCCAAACCTTATTTCCAATAAGATTATGAAAAGAACATGGGTAAAAGCTCTAAAAAAAATAATAAATTGGAAATTTAATACTTTGTAGTTTCATAAAAATATTTTTATATATTCTGATTATATTGATTTCCTTCAGTCATGTTATATAATAACATATAAGGAAGAAATTTATCCATCGTTTTTCGTGATGTGTATATAATATGGTCTGCTTCATTTAGTATTTTATCTACTTTTTTATTTTTAAGAATATATTTATAATAATATTCCTCAATTCGGTCTATCATAAAATCTATTTCAGTTTGCATCTTATATTTTAATAAATTTTTCTTATTATTATGTTCAATTTTATCAATAAGTTTATATAAATTTCTAATATCCTTTAATCTTATTTCTAAATTATCTTCTCCCTTATCTTCTAAATTATCTTCTCCCTTATCTTCTAAATTATCTTCTAAATTATCTTTTTCATATAATTGTTGCATTTGAATATATATATTTTAATTACTATACCAATATTAACTTTAAACAAATTAAATATATGTTATACCATTAGAAGTCATTACTGCTTCATTTATTTCAAGATCTCCATTATGAACCTGATTATGACACTTGTTACATAATCCAACTAAATTAAATTTTTTATTTTTATGAAAATGTTCTATAAATCCATTTTCATCTGCATCTCTTTGAAAACGAATGTGATGAGTTTCAATAGCATTATTAATTTTACATATATTACATTTATCCAAAATAATTTTAGAATTATATTTTGATTTTTTATTTTTTAATAAAAAATTTGTACCTAATATTTCTTGACGAATTGTAGTTGCTAATTTAATAAATTCCGGTTCTAAATCTAAACTTTTACAAACTTCTAATCCATATATACTTTCACCTGGTCCATCCTGTAAGGTTCTATCAAATATTAAAGAATTGGTTTTTTCATTAAATTTAACTGATAAATGTTTAATTTTTAATTTTTCAATATTCTTTATTCTATCTAATTCTGATAATTCATGTAAATGAGTTGCAAAAATAAATGAACTCTCTTTTTTAATTAAATCTAAAATTCCAGAACTGACAATTGCAATTGCTGAATTGGTTTCAGTACCAGAACATAATTCATCACCAATTACCAAAGTTTTTTTATCTGCACTTTTTAATATATTTCTAATTTCACTAATTTCACCAACAAATGTACTTTGTCCTTTGAATAAATCATCGCCTCCTGGTATACGAGAATATATATTTTTATAAGGGTAATATGTTAATTTCTTAGAGGGAACAAACATTCCTGCTTGAGCCATTATAATATTTAATCCAATTGATTTCATTAGACTACTTTTACCTGCTGAATTCATACCATATAATAATATTCCATTCTGTCCATCTATTCCAAGTTTTACATCATTTGCAATATATTTGATATCTTCATTAATAATTTCAATGATTGGATGACGAACTTGTTTTACATCCAGAAATGATTTATTAAACTCATTTGAGATGATAGGTTTAGAATATTTATACAATATAGAATTATAGGCACATGTAGTAGAATAATCTATTATTTCAATATTATTAATAATTTGATTAAAAATTTCTATTTGATTGTCATATAAATCTTTACAGAATATTTTATATATTTGTGTACATTTATCTTTTAGTGAGGATTTTAACAATACATTTTTTTCATTCATTTTAAAAAAATCTGGTAAGAATATTCTTAAAGTTGGACTACTTGCTGATAATTTTTTAGTAGTTATATTTTTTAGTTTCTCTTTATCATATTTCTTTTTAAATAAATTGAACCGATTATTTGTAATTTGAAGATGATATCCATGTAAATCACTATATTCTAATTTAAAGAAATTCTTAAATTCAGGTGAGATATTATTTAGTTCCTCCATAGTTTCAGAAAAATGTGTCATATTATTATCCAATTCATTTTGTAAATTATCTATTTCTACATAAACCCCTTTTTTAAATATATGACCATTTATGTTATCATAATTGAATTCATCAATTTTATCAAGATTCAAATTATTTTGTAATATATTTATTAAATATGTAATATCAGCAATGTTGTTCAAATTACTAAATTTATCAAAGCGATTATCTAATTTCCCAAGATTTTTAATTGTTGTAAATATATTCAAATATAATTTTAATGTATTATAAATATTAGTAAATTGTTGAGGTTGTAATTTTAATAAAAAAATTTTACGAAACAATCTCTCTAAATCGCAGAAATCTTTTAATTTTTTTCTAATTATTTCATAAACATATACTGATTGTTTTTTTTCATCTAATGTTTTATATAACATTATTTCAATGTTATTATATCTTTCATTAATATCATTTTCATTAGTCAAAGGATTTAATAAAGATTTTTCGAAAAATCTTTTACCTATATGTGTATTAGAATTATTTAGAATATTTAATAAACTCGAATATTTATTTCCATCATTACTTATTATATCTAATTTTTTTATTAAATTATATCCTAAAACCAATTGTTCATTATTATTAACAATAATAGGTTTATTTATTTTTTCTATTATTTTTTCGTTATGAGAATAAGAAAATTTAATTAAATTAATAAAACTTATTAACAATTCTTGATTTTTTTCTAAATTTATATATTCAATTGCAGATAACATACCAATATTTTTATAAACTTTCAGTAATAATTCATTTTGATAAATTGGATCAATTATTTCTTTATCATAATTATCTATTTGATTATGAACACATTTTTCATTTAAATTTAAATTATTTTTTATTAAATTAAAATCAATATCATCTCCAAAAATAATAATTTCATTCGGATTATATTTTAATATAACTCTATAAATATTATCAAATAATAATTTTTCATCTTTATTAAAATCTTCATATAAATATACTTTTCCTATTGATAATTCAATAACACTTATTGCAAAATATAATTTATTTTGTTTAGTTTTTCTATCTTTTATTGAGTAAAAATAAATTGACATTAGATAATTACATTTATAACTTGTAATATCATCTTTCAGATAAGTTGAAGGTGAAATAATCTCTGATACTTTTCTTTCTTTTTTTGCATTTGCACCCATTTCATTATCATATTGATCAACTATTATAACAGTATAATTATTATCAATAAAAATATTAATGTATTTATCAACACTTGCAATTGGAAAACCTGCCATGTAAGGATTTGCTGGAGAAACATCAGGAATACTTTTATTTTTTTTTGTGTATAAAATACCACCTAATAAAGTAGTTAATTCGTCTAATGGTGGACCAGTTTCATTATTGTTTAATGAATACATTTCATAGAACATACCTAATTGATATAAAACTATGGATTGTTTTCCATATAATTTTTGGAATTTATTGTATAATTCAATATATTCATTAAAAACAGTATTTGTATTTTTAACGTTTTTCTTTGTATTCATTACCATAATGGTAATCGTTATTAATAATAATATCTATTTTATCGTTTAAATGATTTTTATTAAAAATATATAATTTTATTAAAAAATATAATTATTAAATATATATAAATAAACACTCTATATTATACATTATTAGATATAAATGTCAGATAATGTTCCAAATCGCGATGATTTATCAAATGACGAAATAAGACAACAGGATAGTGAATATATAAATTCATTAATAAATACAATAAATTCATCATCTTTAGATGATGTTGAGGTTGATGTTGATATAGAAATAGATGGATTAAGAGATGAACCTGATGTATCATTTGAGGATGTTTTAATACCTTGTGAAATATGTAATCAACAAATTTCATTTCAAAATTATCAAATACATTCCCAAATTTGTTTTGAAAGAAATGAACTTGCAAACAGAGTAAGAATGGATATAATTAATAGAACTCGAGAACAAGAAATAACCCATAATTATAATATAAATTTTAGACCAATTAGTTTTAATTTAGAAAGTGGTTACAATACAAGAAATTATGATATAAATGGAGTAGAACTTCCTCTACAATCTATTGATATACACAATGATGACACTGATATAAGTGTAAGTTCAGGTATAAGTGAAGATTTACCAGATTTAATCGATGATGATAATTTAGAAATATCTCCATTAATCGATGATGAAATTTATAATTTTTCTAATGTAACTAATTTATTTAATGAAAATGGGATAAATGGGATTAATTATTCAGATATTGTAAATGCAGTTAGACATAATATAAATAATTCCCATCCAATATATTTGAATGTAACTGAATTTTTTAATGAATTAACAAGAATATCACTGGATTTAGACAAAGTAATAAGTGATTTAGAGAATGATGACTTTAAAGATGACGAATATGGAAATTCGGTAGAATGTCCAATATGTTATGAAAAATTAAAAAACTTCAAACACGACGATGAAATAAATACCGAAGACAATATGTTTCAACAAGAACAGCAAAATAAAGGAGTTAAAATATTATGTGGTCATAAGTTTTGTAATAATTGTATTAGAACTTGGCTTAAAAAAGATGTAGAATGTCCACTTTGTAAATCAGATATGAAACAATTATTACATAATACCAATGCTGAAATTAATGTTGAAATAGCAGATTAAAAAATAACACTAAATAAAAAAAAAATTTGATTTTATTATTTAAGAATATATTAACAATTAATATTTAATTTATAAGAATTTCATTATTAGTATATAACTTAATCGGTAAAATGATAAAAGATACAGTTAATTTATCATTAAATCCTAATGAATTTGAAAAATATACATGGAATATAATAAATAAATTTTTTCAACAAGATAAAGGCGATTATATTATCAAACACATATTAGCATCTTATAATGATTTTGTTCTTAAAAAATTAGATGATGTTATTAATGGATTTAATCCAATTGAAATATATAGTGATTATATTGAAGATAAAGATTTATATAAATATCAAATATCAATTACAATAAAAAATCCACAAATTTCAAAACCAATAATACACGAAAAAGATGGGAAATTTAAAATTATGACACCAAATGAAGCGCGACAACGAAATCTATGTTATTCTGGTAATTTATATGTGGATATGATGATAGAAGTTCAATATATAGATTATGATGAAGAAACAGATGAAACCGATTATAAGATTGTATGTAAAGACAAAGAAATAAAAAATATAAATTTAGGAAAAATACCAATAATGGTTAATTCTAATTATTGTGTTCTTAATAAACAAATTGAATTTCGTAAAAATAATGAATGTTTATATGATCATGGTGGATATTTTATAATAAATGGAAATGAAAAAGTAATTGTATCACAAGATAGAATTGCAGAAAATAAAACTTATGTATTCAAAGATAACAAAGTATCAACATATTCATATATTGCGGAAGTTAGATCTGTTCCAGATAATATATTTAGTCCTCCAAAATTAACTGTATTAAAACTTTCTACAAAAGAAACACAATTTGGAAAATATATTCGTGTAATCATACATCATGTTAAACATGATATTCCAATATTTATTTTATTTAGAGCATTAGGAATTGAAAGTGACAAAGAAATAGTAGAATACATTTTATACGATTTGGAAGATAAAAAGAATTTAAAACTATTAAAATATTTAAAAGGTTCTATTGAAGATGCAAATAATTGTTTATATAAGAATCAGGCAATGGAATATTTAAGTAATTATCTTTCAATAACTGGTTATCCAAAAGAAATGTTATTAAATAAAAATAGGAAAATAAATATTTTAAAATCAATCTTAAAAGAAGATTTCTTACCTCACGTAGGTGAACATTATAGTAATAAGGCATTGTATTTAGGTTATATGGTAAATAAGTTAATTAAATGTTCAATTAATTTATTACCTTTAGATGATAGGGATTCTTACATTAATAAAAGAATTGATACACCAGGTATTTTGATGGCAAATTTATTTAGACAATATTATGGAAAAGTAGTAAGAGATATGAAAATGATGATATATAAAGAAATACAACATGGTTCATGGAAAGTTAATAATAATTATATCGATATTATAAAATCTAATAACATTTATAAAATTATGAAAAGTTCTATTATAGAAGGTGGTTTTAAATATTCTTTAGCAACTGGTAATTGGGGTATTAAAAATCAATTAAATAAAAATAAACAAGGTGTTGCACAAGTTTTAAACAGACTTACATATATGGCAACATTGTCTCATTTGCGTCGCGTAAATACACCAATGGAAAAAAATGGAAAACTAATCAATCCTCGTAAATTACATCCAACGCAATGGGGGATTATTTGTCCATCAGAAACACCAGAAGGTGGATCAATTGGATTAGTTAAAAATTTATCTATGATGTCAACAATTTCAATTGCATCAGATACAAATTTAATTAAAAATTATTTGAAAGAATATAAAACGGTTTCATTTAATGGAGAAAGAAATATGTTAAAATATTTTAATGAATTTACACATATTATTTTAAATGGTAATATAACAGGATATCATAAAAATCCTAAATATTTATTCCAAATATTAAAAAATCTAAAAAGAAGAGGATGTATAAATATTTATACATCTATTTCATGGAATTATCAAGATAATAATATATCTATCACTACCGAAGCAGGACGTGCAATTAGACCTACATATATAATTGATAATTTTGAAAATAAAAATATTTTAAGATTTAATAAAAAACACATATTAGAATTATTAAATAATGATATTAATTTTACAGAATTATTTGACTTAAAAAGTAATGATATTAATAAAGAACAATCTATAATTGAGTTCTTAGATGTCGAAGAAAATAACACTTCAATGATTTCTATCAATTTTAAAGATATTTTAAAAGGTATTAAAGGAAATACTTATCCAAGTAGATTTAATTATTTAGAATTGCATCCTTCTTTAATATTAGGACTATGTGCAAGTAATATTCCATTTCCTGATCATAATCAAGCACCCCGTAATACATATCAGGCATCGATGGGTAAACAGGCAATAGGTGTATATACAAGTAATTTTAATTATAGAATGGATACACTTGGAAATATTTTAAATTATCCACAAATCCCATTAGTAAAAACTAAAATGAGTGACATTACTAATTGTAATAAACTACCTTGTGGAATTAATGTTATTGTAGCGATTGCCTGTTTTACTGGATTTAATCAAGAAGATTCCATAATGATTAACAAATCAGCAGTTGATAGAGGGTTGTTTAATTCAACATTTTTAAGAACCTATAAAGATCAATGTAATAAAAATCATTCTACTGGTGAGGAAGAAAAATATTGTAATCCAGATCCAAATTTAACAAAGGGATATAAACCATTTAATTACGATAAAATTGATGAGACTGGGTTTGTAAAAGAAAATACATATGTTGATAATAATGATATCATAATTGGTAAAACAATGCCAATTAAAAATGTTGAAAATGATATTCATCAATTTAAAGATAATAGTATATCATTGAAACAAAATGAACAAGGATTTATTGATAAAACCTATAGTAATAATAAATATTTCTTAAATACAAATAATGAAGGTTATAAATTTAGTAAAATAAAAATTAGGTCTAATAGAATACCAACCATCGGCGATAAATTGTCGAGTCGTCACGGACAAAAAGGTATAATAGGTATGATATATAATGAAGAAGACTTACCATTTAATAAAGATGGAATTGTACCAGATATTATTATAAACCCTCATGCAATTCCTAGTCGTATGACAATTGCACAATTATTAGAATGTGTTATGACAAAAGCATGTATTAATTTAGGAACAACTGGTGATGCATCTCCATTTACCTTTAAAAACGTTAATCAAAAAAGAGATGATATTGGTGAAATTCTACAAGATAATGGTTTTAATAAACATTGTGATGAAATATTATATAATCCTTTTACAGGTGAACAAATGAAAACTAATATATTTTTTGGTCCAACATATTATCAAAGACTAAAACATATGGTAAAAGATAAAATACATTCACGTAGTGCAAATGGTCCAATTATATTACTTACAAGACAACCTACAGAAGGTAGAGCACGAGAAGGAGGTCTTCGTCTTGGAGAAATGGAAGTAGAATGTAGTTGGGCACATGGAAGTTTATCATTTTTAAAAGAGCGTCTATTAGAATGTTCTGATAATTATAGATTATTTGTTTGTAAAAATTGTCATAATTTATCAAATGTAAATGATTCTAAAAATATTTATAAATGTTTTCAATGTGGTAATACTACTGATTTTTCACAAATTAGAATTCCGTATGCTTGTAAATTGCTATTTCAGGAAATAGAAGCAATGTCAATTAATACAAAATTTATAACTAAATAATGTAGGACATTCGATAACGTAAAACACTTAATATAATTATACTATTATTATTTTTATAACTTTATTTATTTTTATTAATGAATAAAAAATTCTATTTTAAAAATAAATGAATAATAAGAGTACTGATAAAAATAATGAAAAAGAGAATATAATGATTGGTCCTAAAGTTTGGAATGATACCGAGGTGAGATTACTTAAAAAATGGGGTGAACAATCTGCATCATATAGAGTTTTACATAATAAAGCATATAGAAAATATAAATATAGAAATATTATATTTACTTTACCTGTTATCATTTTATCAACAATTACAGGCACTGCTAATTTTTCACAAGGAACTATTACAGAATTATATCCAAGATGTGAATTATATTTACCATTAATTATTGGTGCGTTAAATTTATTAGCTGGAATAATAACTACAATTACACAATTTTTGAGAATTAGTGAATTAATGGAAGCACATAGAAATTCCAGTATATCATATGGAAAATTTGCACGTAATATATCAACCGAACTATCGTTACCACCATCTGAAAGAACCTATAATGGAATAGATTATATATTAATATGTAGAAATGAAATGGATAGACTTATTGAACAATCACCCGAAATTACTATGAAAATTATTAGAAAATTTGATAAAGATAAGAGATTTAAAGATATTATTAGACCAGAAATAATTAATATTAGTAAAATTGAAGTATATAAACCAACTAAAAGAGAAGTAATAACTGATATTGTTGGAGATGAGGCATCGCGATTTAAAAAAAGATTAGAAGAAAAGAAAAAAAAAAGTTTATTAAAATTAAATAATAACCAACATACAACAATTGAATTAGCTGATATTAGAAGAAAAGGGCTTGTTAAAAACTTCCCTGATTTAACAAAACCTGATTTAACAACAATAAATAGTGATAATTTATCATCATTAACCTCTAGTAGTGATGAAATAAATACAGAAATGGATGAATATAATAAAGAACTCAAAGAAGAACAAGAAAAAATAAATAAAGAAAAATTAACTAAGAATTTAAAATTTTTAAATGATAATAATTATTTAGGTTCTAGCATGTATCATCTTAATAATAATAAAAAAAAATCTAATAAATTACAATCAAATATGTCTAATACATTTAAAAGAAGCAAAAGTATATTTGAAACTTCTAATATTGATAATCCTATTGTTAATCCTATTGTTAATCCTATTGTTAATCCTATTGTTAATCCTATTGTTAATCCTATTGTTAATCCTATTGTTAATCCTATTGTTAATCCTATTGTTAATCCTATTGTTAATCCTATTGATAATCCTATTATAAATAATACTGAAATCATACCAAAAAAATCAAGAATTAAGTTCGATACTAATATATACAATGATCTAATTTCCACACATCCTTTACAAGAAGAATCCTTTAAATTAAAAAAATCAGATAATGATTTAATTAATAATTCAAGTAGCGATAGTGATAGTAATTATACCATTAATGATAATATAAAGATAATATCAGATATTAATAATAATTATAATATATCTGAAAATATGGACACTTTAATAATAAAAGAAGAAAATGTTAAGAAAGAAAATGTTGAGAAAGAAAATGTTGAGAAAGATGTTATGTTAATAAATTTATGATTTAATTAAAATAAAATATATAATTAAATTAAAAATGAAGTATAATATAAATTTATCAAAATGTATGCCATATGACACACTTCTTATAATATTATTATTATTAGTATCTATAGTATATTTAATTAATTTTATGAATAATAAATATATAGATGATAAATATTCATCCGTAGATGAAAAATATGCAATGTTTAACAAAAATAATAAATTGTATGAAAAATTTTTGAATGGATCTACTGCAACACCATCTGCTACACCATCTGCTACACCATCTGCAACACCATCTGCAACACCTACAGCACTCGAAACTAAAGAACAAATTGAAAAAAAAGAAGAAACTAGAGTTGTAGATATGATTAAAATAGCATATAATTCATATTTGTCTGCAAAAGAAACATATGATAAAGGAAATAAAGAGTATAGTGCTGATACATTAGAATATAATTTAGCTGTTGAAAATAAATCAGATAATAAAAAACTTACTAAATTAAGTGATAAAAAAAATACTTCTAGTGCTGCTATTTATGTTAATGTAAGAACATTAAATAATACAAAGGATAGATTAGATAGTTTAAAAAAACAATACCCTAACGAATATGCTCAAGTTGTAATTGGTTCAAATGGAAAAGATATAGAAAAGGAAGATGAAACTAAACATGTCCAACCTAATATTGTCCATAATCATTATAATCAATATTATGGAGGTAATCCAGAAATGACACAATTTTTAAAACAACTAACTACTAAATTAGATACTAATAAGCAAGATGAAGATTTAAATTTAATGGATCAAGGTATGTGTTCAGAATTAAATAATAAATTAAGCACTATGACATTAGCAGAATTTAAAAATAATAGATTTGTCCAAGACCTTAAATCAAGATGTGAACAATCTGATGGTGTTGATTGTTCTTTTAGACCAACCAATTCACAAACAGCACTTCTGGGAACATTATTAGAAGATGCAAATAAAACTAAAGTTGGTGATATATTACCAAAAGATGAAATTAGCAGTGATTATTAAATTACATTTAAATATTTTAAAGCATTTTCTGATGCAATTTGTTCGGCTCCTTTTTTTGTATCACCTTGACCAGTCCCTAAAACCTGAGATTCATTTTTCACAATTATTGTAAATATTTTTTTATTCTTTATCATTTCAATATTTGTTTCACAAAATGATGGTAAATTAATGAAATTATGTTGAAAATATTTCATTAGTTGGTCTTTATAATTTTTATTTTGTTTTATTAATTCTGCAAAATCTACTTTATCTTCAAGAACATTTATAATCCATTGTTCCGCAATTTGAAATCCTATTCCGCTTTCAAATGTTTTTAATTTTATTTTTTTTGTATTAAAATCCAAAAATATTGCACATATAAATGCTTCAAGGACATCTTCTAAAATTTTATAATTTTCTCTGCCTTTATTTTCTTCAATTTGTTTTGATATTATAATCCATTTATTTAATCCTATTTTTTTACATAAACTTCCTAACATATGACCATTAACTAATTTACTTCTCATTTTAGTAAGAAATCCTTCATTTTGGTTAGGAAATCTTTCATATAGATAATTAGCAACAGTTGTACTTAATACACTATCTCCTAAAAATTCAAATCTTTCATAACTTTCTTCTTGTAAAGGTAAGCAATCTTCTGGACAATTCTTATTACCACTGATATAGTTATCATTCTTTCGTGTGATATATGATTTATGAACAAATGCTTTACGGTAAATATCAACATTTAAACATTTAATTTTAATACCAAATGTTCGTAATATTTTATTAACGTCATTATCATTTATTAAAATATTACTTTTGTTATATGGAAAATCATCTGTATCTACATTCATTTTATTCTTTTAATTAGTAATGAAGTGTTTCAGTCTATTTATTATAATTAATTTAGTTTTAACTCAACTTTTCAAATTTTAATAAAAAATTAATTTTAATAAAAAATTAAATTAAATAATATTTGTTATTATTCTTCTAGTTTATTTTTTTGACGGAATACGACTTATTGCCTTTGGTATAATATCTATATAAATTTTAATATAATATTTATTATCATCTAAACATTTTAATTTTTTTCCACATATAGGTAAAACTCCTACCCGGAAATATATATTATTACATTCAGGTGTATTAAAAATTATATTAGTTAATGCAACATTTGTAAAATCTACTGCTGAAATTACATTATATTTTGTTTTTAATTCTTCTTCCTCAAAATATGAATAAACACCATATTTTTTTTTTTGTATTCTTATTCCATTTTGTCTATTTATTAAAATATTTTCTTCAAAATCACCACAATCTTTTGCAAATTTAGTTATTATTTTTTTTTTACATTTCAAACATCTTTCACATCCTTTTTTGTTAAAAAAATTTGAATTGCTCAAAACTTCTTCATAAGTATCTTCATCTACTATAAATGTTTTTTCTCTTAAAATTTTATTAACCATTGCTAATTAATATTATTTGCTAATTAATATTATTATTAAAATTATATTTCAAATTTTTATAATTTACTTTAAAATAATAACTCTATTATCTTTTTTGCTGTTTTTTCACCAATTCGTCTTTTCTTATTATTCTTTAATTGAACCTCTTTATTTGCTAAATAACTTATTCTATCTTGAACAGATAGACTATTTAAAAAAGTCATAAACTCATTTAGAGATTTAAATTCAGTTGATAAAGTTTTTGAAATTGAATCACTTACACCCGGTATTTGATTAAGAAAAATCATAAGAATATTATCTTTGGTTATATTATCTTTCTTTCTTTTTTTCATAATATAACTATTATTAATTTCGCCTGCTGCATTGGATTTATCAAAATATTTTGATGGGTTTTTAATCATTCTTTTTGTAAAAGTTTCTAATAAAAATATTGTTTCATCTGTATTTTTAGTTAAAAATATTCCGAAATTATCTCTTAATGTTGTATTTATAATTCCACTTAGAATAATTTCACCATTAATTTCATTTATTTTATCAGTATCTGTAAGACTTCTATAATCTATAAAGTATTCAAATATATAACTTATTTTAATATCTGGAGATATAGAAAATTTCATACGTTGTTTTTGTTCATGATATCTTCCATCTTTTATAGAATCGGATAAATCCCTTAATGTTTTTCTTTCAAATATAAATTTTATTTCATTATTATATTTAATAATAATATCTCCCAGTTCTAAATTTTCGAATTTAATAAAATCACTATATTTTATTTTATCAAGTTGTTCATTTTTTTCAATTTTATTATTATAATACTCTTTAATTTTGGTTTCTCTATTATCAATTATTATTTCCATTTTATAAATTATTTAAATTAGTTTTATATAGTAAATAATTATTATTATATTAATATAAATTAATATGGAAGTTAATACTGATAGTATTATAGCATTTATGTCTTTTTTAGTAGGTTCATATTTATTTATTTCAAATAATGTTAAATTTGAAATGCCTAAAAATAAAAAAATATTTTTTGCAAAATTAAAAAAAGAAAAAGAAATTAAAAAAAAAATTGAATACCAAAAAGTTGAACAAAAAGTTGATAATTTATTTGGTAATTTATTTGGAATGAATAATAATATTGAAAAAGATAAAGAAAATTTAAAAGACTTATTAAAACAAAAACAAGAATTAGAAAATAAAACTGCAAAGAGACGTCAAGAAGAATTAGAACGTGAAAAAAAACAAGATACCAAAAAAAAAGAAAAAGAAGATGAGAAACTGAAAGAGGATGAGAAACTGAAAGAGGATGAGAAACTGAAAGAGGATGAGAAACTGAAAGAGGATGAGAAACTGAAAGAGGATAAGAAACTGAAAGAAGAAGCAGAAAGAACAGATAGACAGAACAAATTACTGCAGGATAAACATCAACAAGAAATTCAAAAAATTAAAGAACAAAATAAAATAGAGACGGACACAATAATCAGAGAAATAAGAGAAAAAAATGAAAAGAAAGATATAGAATTGAACCAACTTAAAGAAAGTTTGCAAAAAGAAGAGGTTAACTCCGAATTAAGAGAAAATATTACTCAAAATAGAAATAATTTAAATATTGGCCAACTCTCTGAATTAATTAAAGCTATTAAAAATAATAATAGTAATAAAAATATTCAAACACAATTAGAACAAATAAATAAGGAAAATGATGGATTAAGGAAACTATTAAAAGCTAAATATAAAGAAGCAGCAAGTAATATCTATCAGAATATTACAGCTAATCAAAATATTACATTTAATTTGGGAGATACATTAAGTAGAGTATCCGATAATCAAAATATAAATAACAAAGACTCAGAAAGAATATTACAAACTATGGATACAATAAATAATAATTTAAAAAAAATATCAAAAAAAAGTGATGAAGATAAAATAAAATCCGAATCTGAGTTACAAAATTTTGCTACAAACCTAACTGATATATTGACTGAATTATCAAATTCAAAGAGTAATGAAGAAATATTAAATGGTATAAAACAATTACTTAATAATAATACTAATATATTGGTGCTGGCACAAACACCACCACCAGTAGCAGTAGCAAAACCATTAAATATGACTAACATGTCACAATCGAGACAATTAACAGCTGAAAATTTAACAAAATTACAATCTACACAAGAAATTGGTAAAGACCAATCCAACACCGCCTCCACCACCGCCTCCACCGCCACCTCCTCCACCGCCACCTCCACCACCGCCACCAACCAACAAAACCAACTCACCAACCCTTCCGCTAAACAACAACCGCTATTATCCCAAACTACCGAAGTTAAATATATACCACCAAATGGAGAAGGTATGCTCTTATTTAACAACAAATTAAAAACAATTTTAAAAAAAGGAGGAAGTAAACTCGATAATAATGTAAATGTAGAAGATTTTATTAATAAAAATAAAGAAATTATACAAGTATCTAATAATATACCAGAATTAAAAAAGTTAAATAATTTATCACCATTATTAATACTTCAATCTAATGATAATGGGCCCGAATTTTTTAATGAAGACTTAAATAAATTTTATCAACCATTATTTGGTGTTTCAAAAGATGGTAATTATTTACCAAATCCAGATGAAAAACAAATAGATAATATTCAACAATTATTATATTTAATTAAATTTGATTATGTTGGTTTAGATTCAGTTAAAGCACAACAAGCGTCAAAAACTATTACAGAAACATCAGCTATACAACCAGCTGATGAAATTAATGACAAAGCTATACTTGATATTAGCCAGAAAAAATATAAAGTAAATAGAACATATTATGACAATTTAGGCTCAAATAATATTAACACCCATTTAACTAGCACATTTTTGGGTGCTGGTTATTATAATTATAATGAACATTTCAATTATTCATTCAATAATCAACAACTTTATGGAGGACACTACGCAGGACAATATTATTATCCTCCTAGACAAATTAAACAACCTCTTCATAATTTCATAGTTCCTTTAATGGTATTCAAAATGTATAGAATAATTTTATATAAAAAATTATTACAAAGTGAGCAGAAATTTGTATTTCAAAATATATTCATAGATATAGTTTCTTCATTTATGTTAATTATCGGATTATTTACATTAGGTTTAAAGAAAGTTGCTTCTGTATTATTCACAGATTTATTATCAAGTGTTGTAGTAATTTATTTATTCTTATTTGCTTATGATGATTATGTTAAAGATAAAAGTAAAGTGAATGTTCAATGTATTATTAATGTATTAATATTAATTCCGTATTTTGTTATGTATTTATAAAAATATTTGTATAATTATAATAATAATTATGACAGAAGGACCAAAAGATTTATTTTATAGAAAGGCTGATAAATTTTTACTTAAAATTGGAGATAAGAATAATTATTTTAATCCAGATGCATCTGGAGATAACAAAAATTGGAAATGGTTAAAAACTTATGCTGAAAATGTTATTGAGGAAATGTCAAAAAACAAAAGAGAATTAATAATTACAGATGATAATAATCCGCGTTATTTAACAGAAATAAAATATTACATTAATCGTTATATTTTTGAAAATGATACAAACATTGCTGATCTTTATGAAACTATACAAGGAGAGAGAAGTTATATGATTGTGTATGATCATTTAAAAAAAATATTAGAAGAAAACTTTTTGAAAATCGGCACCAAGAATAAAAATTATATAACAAAAATAGAATTAGTAGATAAAGTAGAAAAAGATAATATTGATAGATTTTTTTCTAAAAATATAATAGTTATAAATGATGATGATATATCAGTTAATAAAACTAATTTAGTATCTCTAAATAAGGAATTAAATGAATTTAATTATAATTATAAGGAAGATAAAAAAAATAATTTTATTGATATTAATTTTTCAAACTCAAACACAAATTATATTTATGCTGGTAAAGATAAAGATATAAAGTTATTAAATATAGGAAATAATAGTTATCAAGATTTTTTAATTAATGAAAATATTACACAAGCACCAGTTCTTCAAGATTTAAGTGAAGGAACAAGTACAAATAGAAAATTAAAAGATTTAATATTGTCTATTAAAAACCGACATAATATGATACACATACAAGAGGGGGAAATAAATGTATATCAAGGATATATGACCAGAGGAGTTTTTTTTTATTATAAAACTATTTTAGATGTGTTAGTAAAAAAATTAAAAGGTAAAGTAGATATTGATCCCAAAGATTATAAATTTTTACCAATATCTATTTCTATTATGATATATGATATTATTTTTAAAAATATATATAACACAATGACTGATGATGAAGTTATTAATTTTAAAGAATTAAATAATGGTCAAAATGATATGAGTAAATTTGCTACATTATTTTATGTTGAGATGAAACCATTTTTAGACCAATATAAAGCATGTGATAGCACACAAAAAGTAAAATTCTTTTGTAATATTAATGATAATGAAGGAGCACTTAATAAATATGGTGATAATAATATTATGAATAGTATTAAAAAAAAAATCCCAATAGAAACATCAAGCGAAACAAAAAGAGTTTTTAGTATCAAAGAACCTAAAGGTGATCCCGTAAATTATGATACATTAACAATTGATATAAATACATTAGAAAAAGAAGATAACAATACAAAAGAATGTGAGTCTTTTAATGTATATTTTAACAAAGTTTTTGATAAAACTAAACCACAAGTAATGGCCCCTTATATAGCAGCATCAAATGTAATTAATAATTATGAAGGATTAATGTTATTTACATTTGGTTATAGTGGAGTTGGTAAAAGTTTTACTATTTTTGGAGGTGGAGATACACCTGGTGTATTATCTTCTATATTTAGTTCTATACAAAATGTAGATGATGTTACAGTTAAAATATATGAAATTTATGGAATGGGTCTAAATAAAATAGATAATTTTAATAATAATGTTTATCACAAATATGTTAATCATAAAATAGATGATAATAATTCAATTACAGAGTCAACCGTTGTAGATAAAATAAATGATATACCAGGTCAAGAAATTAATATTAGAGATTTACCAAAATTTTTAAAAAAATTAAATTCTATAAATGATGAAATTGAAGATAGAAGAGGAAAAATAAAGCCAAATATTAATTATTCTGTTGGATCGTTAAAAGATGGTGAAATAAATATTAAAACTATTAAAAAAACTAAAAATAATCCAGATAGTTCAAGGTCAATCTTATGTTATGAATTAATAATAAATAAAGATGATAAAAAAATACCATTTATAATTGTTGATTTACCTGGAAAAGAAATTATAAAAGATAGTTTTGGTGAAGAAGGTGAAGCATTATTGAAAATAAATTTAAATAGTAAAATTAATGATGAATTTTTAAATAATAATTTTAGCAATATTTTAAAAAATATTCAAACACTTTCACCAAAAGATACTGATGATATATTTGAAGGTATTGATATTGATATTGAAAAAAAAATAAAAGATATTAAAGTAAAATATTCAATATTACAAGATACTACAGGAACATCAGGATTACCATTTAAAATAAAACTATTACAAGATGCAGAAGTTAATATAAATAAGAAACATATAACTATAGAATCCACTTCTAATAATGATATTGAAAATTTAATTTTATATATTCCAAATTTATTAATTTTAAAACAGAAACATAATAAAGTAACTGATAATAAAATAATTTTACCACTAAATGGAAAAGAAAGTACTTTTGAAGATAAATTATATTTAGGTTTTAATAAAGATTATAGTAAATTTATTAAAGAAATCACTATAAATGATTATAATAACCCTAAAAACGATAATATTAAATTTAAACTTACTCTTAATTTAAATATAAATTTTAAACCATATATACAGCATGCTAGTCTTAATTTTGCTAATTTAAAAGGGGAGATAGACAAAGCTTTACTTAATGATACAGAATCAACAAATGTATCATATTATAGTATATCGGTAAGTGAATTACAGAAATTAAAACAACAATCCAATATAGAATCTAATAAAGTTAAATTAATTAAAGCTATGAATGATGCAGTTAATTACTCAAAACCAAAAGAACTAAAAGAACCACATCCAATATTAAAACTTACACAAATATTAGATAGAATTAATGATAAGAATTATATAGAAGACTATAAAAATAATGCTGAAAAATGTTTTAGATATACAAAATCAGCAGAAGGTATATTTATAAATGAAAATATTAATGGTATTATGCAATTAATGATTAATAAAAAAGGATTGGGTAATAACATGACACTAATGAGTGCTGACTATGAAGAATCTAAAATGTTTTATAATA
>Ga0209710_1000611_pt1 | contig 31674 bp, 61 predicted proteins | sample ArcticOcean_MG_C_5_FD_187436 | JGI IMG/M metagenome (GOLD analysis project Ga0209710, IMG submission 187436) | Marine microbial communities from western Arctic Ocean - ArcticOcean_MG_CB4_138 (SPAdes) (version 2) | ecosystem: Environmental > Aquatic > Marine > Oceanic | place: Arctic Ocean...
ACTTCGTTTTTTGTTACACTTTCGCTGTTTTCTGAAATATGCTTAAATACTCCACCATTAGCTACTTGATAGGCAGCAAAAGGTAGATAATCTACCATTGCAAAATGAATTAACATATCTTTTATGTACTCATTTACTAAACTCAAATAAGGATCAACTAATGTCCCTGCAAGAATATCTGCAGAGATCCTGTCATAAAGTGCTGTACCTAAATAGTTTTGTATGTGGATCTGCTGTGCTATCTTAATAAATTGTATAAACTTATCAGTGTCTACATTGCCGTCTAGTAATGAATTACGTTTTATGTCTGTTGGTGTTATAAATAATGCCGTTGCCATATCCTATCTTTTTTTCTTTTTACTTTTCTTTTTACTCCAACTTGGGTGGTGTCCGTTATTTGGCATATCTACTGGTGCTATTATAGATTGTGCTGTACCTCTTGGATTTATATTATAACTTTGAGGTATTGATCGAGTTCTTTTGTAGTCTGAAAACTCTGGACTCTCTACTGATTTGTCCTTTAATCTAAACAAAACTTTTTTCCAAACGTGGTGGCAATATACTCCACCTTTAAATTTAAACAAATCGTATGCTTGGGCGTTATGTCCCAGATTACTATTAACACCTCTACGACTAGCTTGATCTATATCTTCTAATCTATAAACAGCAGGGTACCCTTTTGAGTCATATCTAGACATCATTGTAGAACAAAAATCTCTGCTATCGCTGCCTGTTTTTCTTTTTTGGTGGTATTTGTATCGGATCTTATAAAAAGACTTGTCTAAATAACTAAATCCACTTGGTTTGCGAGTAACATATCCTGCTAATTTTTCTGCTAAATTCTGTTTTTCGTTTATTAAATAACTTGCCCAAACTTCATCACTGTACTCGTCTTCGCTACATTCAATCTCGTCTACAAATTCCCAACTCTCATCTAGTTCGTTAATCTCTAAATTTTCTAAAATTTGACTTGAAATTTCGTCTGTAAGTTCTATTTGCTCCGACATTTTAACCCCTGTTTCTTCTTCTTGCGTCTCATCGTCTATTAATTCCTTATCAATTGACGTAAATTCGAGTGGTTGCAGCGTTTTAAAGTACAAATTAAGGCTTATCTCGTTAAAGGCAAGTATTTGGTCAAACGATCTTATTAAAAGGTCTTGAAATGGACGTATTACAGTGTTGTCCATTAACGTACTAGCTGTCATTAACTCATCTGCATTGTTTCCTAACCCAGATTGATCTTTAATTCCTAAAAGCATAGGACTAACAACTCTATGCGATACCATTATTTTTCTCATACTCTCATCAGACAAAAATTGGTATTGGTTGTGAGCGTCTGACAACTGCACAGCTTCTATACTGCTTTCAGCGTCTTTATTTTCGTTAAAACTTAATATAAATCTACCTGCATTACTTGATCCAGAATACTTCTCTAAAATACGTCTTTCAATTCCTTCTCGCTCCTCTTCATTTGGTACACCATTATTAAAATTAATAAGCATACTCGGTGCAAGACCGTTCATAATATTATTGAGGTGGTAATTACTTACTTCCTCTTCTAATTCAGCATATTGCAACCCACCTTGATAGTCAACAGGTGCAAAGTAAAAATGACCTGCCACATAAGGCTTTACATAAAGTATTTCTATGCTTTCTTTTGAAGATCCAAAAACAGGTATTCTGGTCGGTTTATCACTTGGTTTAATTTGCTCCCAATCGTGAAAATAATAATACGCTTCAATGTCTCCGTCTTCATTACATTTTTCTGGTGCTAATGTTTCAACAGGAATATGATCTACTGCTGCAATTGTTTTCCTGTCTTTTGAGTAAATTATTTGTATTGCACACTGTCCCATTAATTTAAGATCATAACAGAATTTTCTTACTGCTTCGTCTTTTAAAAGGGTTATTGCTTGTGCGTATTCGTTTGGCTTTTTATTGCTGTCAGTAGCGTCCAATCCTTTACCGAATATCATTTGAGAAATTCCGTTTATAATTGCATTATTTGTTGGACTGCCAGAATATCTGTCTAGCAAATACTTAAAATAATCATTACTATTACCATAAGTAACCCAATCTTTGGTTTTATTTACAGTAATATCTGGACTCGTGTAATTACTTAAATTTACAACATTAATCTTTCCTTGTTCTGGTTTTCTTCTGCTCATATTACAATGTAATCATTATTACTTTCAACTTCTTTATATTGGTCTTTATTTATTGAATAGGTTTTATTTTGTTTTTGATCTATAACTTGATCGGTTACAAAAATCTTGTCTTTATAAATGTTCTTTAAATTTGCTACTGATTTAATTCTAAAAGTATAATATCTATTTTTAACCAAATCATCAACAGATAAGTCTATTTTTAAATAATCTCCATAAAATTCAGAAGTCTGCGTTAAAGTTAAGGTTTTTCCTGTTATATCGTCAATAATACTTAATTCAATGTTTGTAGAATATATCGCTATTCTAGGTATTACGTAAATAATTTGTGCTGTATCTATTGGTTTTAATACTATCATAAATCTATAACGATAAAATAATGAATATTTGCAAAAATTTGAGCAAAAAAAAAGGGCAACCTTTGGCTACCCTAATTATTTGATTGATTATAAGATATTAAATATCAGTTATAAACTCGGTGCTTACAGTAATTCCTACTCCTGCAACTCCACCTGTTAAAAAGTTAGCAGCTTTTTTCTCCATTCCTTGAAATGTTAAAGTATACCCAGATAAATCACCCATTCCTGCTCCTGTTACTACTGTACCTCCATTAAGATCTGCTCCATATTCAGTACCTACTAACATTGCGTTTCCGTTATTGTCTTCTACTACAATATGTGGTCTTGCAACAGCTAATAAAGCTAATTCATCATTTGTTTGAACAGATAACTTTTTTAATGTTAAACTTACAACTTGATCGTAAAATGTAGTCCCATTTTCTCTACTTGATGTAATTGTCTGCTCTAAACTGCTATTACCTTTAAGGACAAATTTATATCCTGTTGGTGTTCCTGCAAGTGCTGTAATTTCTCCACTTGTTCCAGTTGGCTCTCCTGTTGGTGTTCCGTACGTAATCGCTCCTAACGTTCCGTGATCTATAAAATAAACGGCAGTTAATCCACCAACGCTATCTTTACAAGGCTCTAATCTTCCTTTATTTATTAAACAACTCATTTGCTTTTGGTTTTTGTAAACTTACCCTCGTTATTAAGACAAGGGTAAATTTGATTATTATTTATGCTCCGTAATATACAATGTCCGATGCAATACCATATTGCACTCCTGCCGTATATCTCATAACAAATCTGACATTTTTACTACCGTCCAAATCGCTCATATCTAGCACTTTAACTTCGTTCTGGTCGTTTAATAAACCTGTACCAAAAAATAAGTTAGTTTTTTCAGCAGCTATTATTCGGTTATCTACTAGTCCATTTGCAACAACAATTTTTACTCCGTCAAAAGTAAGTCCTGCTCCACCGTCATACCATTGCGTACCTTTGTTATCTGTACCAGAATTTGCTTCTCCGTTTAAAAAAGATCCAAATCCACCTAATACTCTTACATAAGCACGAGCGACATTTTGTGATACATATAAAAATAGATCCTCTTTGCCATAAAGTGCAGAATTAATTGCATCTACTACTTTACCCATTTCAGCAATTACATTTGAACTTGTTATTGCTGCAGGTGCTATTGTAGTTCCACCTTCTGCTGCAAACGCTGCATTTGTAAATAATCCTTGAAATCCGTCTGCTCCCCAAATTCTTTGCTCTGTACCTTTCGCTACATCTGCAGATACTCTTGCAATAAAGAAATCTGAAAATTTAGGTGGCATAGCATCGTGTGCTGAATAACCCATAGATTCTGCTTCCCAATCCGACTGAAATGGTGTCTTACAAAGTTCAAGATTTACTTGTAATTCGTCTGGTGTTAAAATTCGCTCTGTTAAAGTTACAGTTCCTGCTGATGTGAAATCGCAAGTTCCTGCTGCAATTGCCGAAGCATAATCTACGACTTTAATTACTTCTTTTAATTTAATGTTTGGTTTGATCGTAATTAATTGATTCGCAAGTGTATTACCAGATAATAAAGCTGCTCCGATATATTCTCCTGCAAATTGACCTGCATACGTCGTTGTAATTGTTGGTTGTACTGCCATTTTGTTTAGTTTTTAATGTTTGAAATTTTTGCCACAATTCTATCGTATGGCGTTTGTTGTTTGTTTTTATTGAAATTAAATTTAGCCTTATAAGTAGACTCCTCTTTTGGAGCGTGTTTAAGAGGTTTTACGGCTGCTTCTGTTAGTTGAGTCTGTAACTCATCTATTTCTTGCTCCTCAAACTCTTCTTTTACTGTTCTTGACTTTAATGATCCACTAGTGTCGTCCGACGCTTCTACTTCTTTGTTTTTGATCTCTTCAATCATCTTAACAATTTCAGTCATTGCTTCTGTAAACTCACGTTTTGAAACGTACTCCATTTCGGTTTCTTCGTCTTCTGCTTCAACTTCCTCTTCAATTACTTCCTCTTCAACAACTTCCTCTTCGTCTGTTGATCCAAATGTGGCAATAATACCCTCTTCTTGGACAACAAGTTTAGATCCGTCTTCGAGTTCGTACTCTCCGATTGGTAAAGCAACTTTCTCATCTTCGGTAATAATAAAAACAGACTCTCCTGCTTCAAACTTTTCAGCTTCAATAACAGTTCCGTTGTCTAGTTTCATTTGTTCCAAAGACACTTCTAAACCTAATAAGGTTTTTACTTTGTTTAATGTGTCTGCTGCTACATTCATAAAATTTGTGTTTATAGTTAATTAACGATTAATAAATTACATTTTGCGTTTAAGGTTTTTTGTCTTCTAATGGTATTGCTGTTATTCGCCCAATTCCCTGTGCCTGTAAACTTCCGTCGCAGCATTTTGATGAGTATGTATTGTCAGCACATAAACAACCTCTACGGCTATTTTTTGGACTTGTTCTGCTTGGTGTTTTAAAGGTTTTATTTCTCATTTTGTAAAAGGTCTTTTAATTCGTTTAAAAGTTTCTCATCTTCATTCTGTTTTGACATTTCTGCTTTGTCAGCAAAATACCCCTCTATACTAAATCCTTTTACTTTACCGTTTTTTATTTCGTTATTCCAGATGTCGTCATTATCAACTTTTACAGATCCCATCCACGTACCTAACGGCAGATCCATTCCATACATATTTGATTTGTCATTTGCTTTATCCTCGATCAACCAACTTTCAACAAGAGTTAAACCCTCTAATTTATTTTTATGCTCCAAAGTGGAGTTACTTTGATTACCTTGTTTCAAGTATAGTTGCGAAGATCTCTTAACAGTATCTCTGCTAAAATATATGTAATATTCCTCATCTTTACTTTTTCTGTAAATTGGTTTATTTGGTATTAAAATTGGACCGACTAATATTTTTTGCTCTTTGTCAATTTCTGTAAATTCGTATTTAATTTTATTATCTTTTAAAGCTATAAAATCCTGTTCAATTGCAGGACTTTCTACAACTGAAATTGCTTCTACAAAATTATCTTGATCCTCATCTAATATTAATTCTACTATTCTCATATCTCTATAACGTTTTTATTTATTTATTTTGCGTTTATCCTAATGATGCTCCGTCAACTATGTTTCTAGTTAAACTCTGTGATGTCGTTACATCATTTGCTACTACATAAGTCTGTATAGGAGTCTGTGATTGTCCACCAATAGCGTCTGCTAATTGATTGGTTTCGCTTGATCCAACAATATTAAATTCTGGGGGTGCAGAACCTGCATTTGCTGTTGGTGCTGCAATACTCGCTCCACCTCCTCCACTTGCACCTGCCTGTGCTGCAACAGATTTTGCCTTTGATGTAGCAGATCTAATTGCTGAAATAATCCCAACTGCTTGTGCTGCATATCCAATAATCATAGGTATGTTTTGGGGAAAACCAATTGATGCTGTTTTTCCTGCACCTGCTGCAACAGACGCTCCTGCTTCTGCAGCTTTTACTGTTGATTTTTGAACAGATGCTTTTGCTGACGCAATAGTCGATTTAATGTCAATTATCATTTCTTTGGCAGCTAGTAATTGTTTAGCTACTAACAAGGCTTTACCAACTCCACTCTCTGCACCTGCAATTGATATGGCATTGTCTAATGTCTGCTGTCTAGATGCACGTTTTTTAGCTTCTAATGCCTCTTCTTGATCTGCATATCCTTTCATTAATTCAGCTTTTTGTTCTGCCGTTAAAGTGTCGTCTTCTAGTAACAAGGCTTTCCGTTCTGCTATTAATGTTCTTTGCTCCTCAAATGACAACGCTTCTGTTTCTTTGTCCAGTGTCAATTTTGCCATTAACTCCTCTTGCTCTTTGAGTTTATCCTCTTTTGTTTTTAAAGAGTCTGCTAATACTGCTGCAGCTTCTTTGGTCTTGTAAAGATCTTCTATTTTCTTTAACGCTTCTGCTTTTTCAGTTGCAGACAATTTAACAGCTTCTAATTCTGCTAATGCTCTTTCCCTTTGCCTAGCTACTTTTTGCACATTTGTAGTATCTAGTAAATTTTCAGCTTCTTTTGTGTACTTGTCTGTTAGTTTCTTTAATTTTTCTAACTCTTTTTTTCTGGTTGCTAATCTCTTTTTTCTGGTTTCCTCATCTTCTTTTGCCTGAACTTCTTTTTGCGCTTGTGTTTCCTTGTGTTGTTTAGCCTGTTCAGTTCGTTCTGCCTTACCAACTTGCGTTGCTTGAAATCTTGCAGCAGCCGTCATTCTCATAACAGCTACATCTTTGAACTTTTGTAATCCCTCTTGTAATCTTTCAGCACCTTTTGTAACTGCAGCTTCGGCTTCTTTAATGTTTTTTTCAATAACTGCCTTGTCAAGTCCAGAACCAATAATTGGTATATCTGCAATTGTCAGCATAATTTTACCTGCTGCAATTTTAATTCCGTTAGCCATTAATCCAAACAAGCCTACTGTGACATCAACTGCACCTGTCGTCATTAATTTAATCTGCGTCCAAGTATCTGTAAACGAAAATGCCAAAACATCTACAACTAATCCAAGTTTTGAAATTGCCCAAGTTAATCCTTGAACTAAACTTCTTTGTAATTTATTTAGAGGACCTTCTCCGTCTTCAACTCCTAACAAAAACCCTTCCCACGCAGATCCTAATTTAGTCATATCACCCTCTAAATTATCTAGTCTAACTTCTGCCATTCTTGCTGCAGATCCCTCTGCGTTCATAAACTGTTGTTCTAAATCGTCTAATGCTTCTTTACCTGTTGATGCTAAACTTAATAATGCTCTACCACCATTTATTCCAACTAATTTAATTGCAGTTTTTAGTCTGTTTGTAGATCCGTTCACTTTATCCATAGCTTCATCTAATGTCATACCTGTTTTAGATAACTCAATAAAAGTTTTACCTAATCCAGTTCCTGCCATAGATCCTGCAATACCTCTGTCTGCCATAGCTGCTAATAAAGCTGTCGATCTTTCAATTGATACATTTGCTGCTTCTGCTGTTGGTGCTAACAATTTCATTGACTCTCTTAACTTCTCAAAGTCTAATGCAGATCTACTTGTCGATAATGCCATTATATCAACAACTCTTTGCGTTTCCGTTGTCTCTAATCCAAAACCTTTTATTGTTGCTCCTGCAAAGGCTGCTGCACTTGATAAATCAACTTCTAATGATGCTGCCAAGTCTAATATTGCAGGTGTTGAGTTTTCAATATCCTGTAAACTAAAACCTAATTTTGCTAATTCTGTTTGAAGTCCTAAAACTTCTATTGCAGTAAAGGCTGTTGTTGCTCCTAACTCTTTGGCTTGTTCTGTTACTCTTTTTAATTCGTCTGCTGATTGACCTGTAACTGCTGATAAAGTAGAAACACCTTTTTGAAAGTCTGCACCTGCTTTTGCTGCTTTGGCTAAAATTCCAACTAATGCACCTACGGCTACTACAATCGCTCCAACTCCTGTACTAACAAGGGCAATTTTAAACATATTTAAGGCAGGTATTGCAGATAATATTCCTGCCTTTAATCCTGCAAATCCACCTGTTAATCCTTTACCTGTTGCTTTGGCTGATTTCGATACTTTTCCAGTTTCTGCACCTAGTTTTTTTACAGACTTTTGTGCGCCACCAGTATCAACTTGAATTATTATTTTTTGTATTTCAGCCATTGTATTTCTTGTTTAAGTTGTTTATACCCCTCTTTTAAGCCGTTAGGTAGGCTGTGTTTGCCTTTTGCTATTCTTATGGTCTCTGTCTCTCCTTTGCATAATTTTAATGCGTCTAATGTCTCCTTTATCATATTTACGGTGTATTGTATTGTACAAATCTATCTATAACAAGTTCAAGGTTACTTTTACCTGTTTTTAAATTTGTAGATATTGAGTTAATTTTATATTGTTGGTCTGCTACTATAATCCTGTCAGATAATTTATAAGTTAATAAAAAACTTAATGGTAAATAAGCTGTTACTTTTACTAATCTTTGTTGAGTATTAAAAACACTTGTTATATAATTAGTGTAGTATCTATTAAATAAATTACCTGTAAAAATTTTTCCATTTTCGTTTCTTGTCCACTCATTAATTTCGTCAAAATAATTTAATTGAAAGTTATTTACAGCAGGATCTAAAACAACAGTATTAAAAGGCATTATTACAGTGCTTCTTGAAATATGTGATACAGCTACATTATCGTCGTCAACCTCATCTACTATGCTAATTGCACCAGAACTTACCCTAATTGGATAAAACAAAAGTGGTTTTCCTAAATAAGCACTCTGATCATTGTTTACATTATAACCCCACTGTATGTCTTTTAAGGCACCATTACTTGCGTCGTTTATTCTTTCGTATAGTAAGTGTCCAAAAGGTGCTTTTATTTGATATGTGCCACCGTCCAAATTTTCTTCTCCTGCACTATAATTCAATTTACCCCAAGCACGTCCAGTGATCTCGCCAAACTTATTTGCTAAAAATGTTTTTGTGTCTTCAAATTGAAAAAATATTTCTCTAAAAGGTAAAGCTACATTAACAGTATTGGCTTCAATATCTACATATTCTGTTATGTCAATTCCTTTTGTTCCTAATAAATGTCCTTGCCCTTCACTGTAAAAATCGTCCAAAGTTTGAACAACTATTTTTCCGTCTTTTGCATAAGCAGTTAAATTAAATATTTTAAACAATCCTGTTAAAAAGTCTAAAATTGTAATGTCTGGTATCTGCTTTGATACATTAAATTTAAAAACATTAGTAGCAGCAAAAAATCCAGTATCATAATTAATAAAATAAGGAGTGCCAAAAGTTGTTCCTCTACCTTGCCATTCAACACTAGAGAACTCCATATCCAAGTCAGTTATAACATAAACCTCATAACACCCACCAAAATAACTCCACTCTGTTAAAGCATTTATTGTTATAGATCCTGTTATTGTTAATCCAGAATTATATACTACCTGCCCATTTTCTTCAATTCTTATTCCGTAAAGAGTTTGAAAATAATTACTATTAGGAGTAACTACAAGACGCAAGAAATCGATTGCAGAATTGGTATAATAAGAACAAAACGTAGTATTATAAATTTCAAAATAATCTTCTGACGCTATAAAATTCCAGTCTACTAATGTCTCAACAATATTTGCTCCAGATAAATCTTCTACTTGCCCAGATTTTCTATGCAGCCATAAAAACATTCCGTGCATTTCTTTGACAGCTACATTTCTAAAAAAATCAGTTGAAAATTCAATGTTATATTGTAACTCTAATTGTTGTAAAATAGTGTTTACTCGGATTGCATATTTTAACTCATTCCATTTAACTCCTTGAACAGCAGTGCCATACTTTAAATTACCACTATCAGCAACGTTACTTAAATTATCATAAAACAGCCTTTGCGTGTGTGTTATAAGTGGTGCTACAATATTTGTAAAATCAGAAATATTAGTTTGAGAAAATTTCGATATTATACTAGCCGAACTATAATCTTCATCATATTGAGAAAAATCTATGTCAGCTAATTTGTCTCCACCTAACTGATCTTTAAGTTTAGAAATGTCCCCAAAGAACGTAACTCTATATGTATGTGCCTTTCTGTCTTTTAGATCTACTCCCTCTAATTTTACCTTACCTGTTCTAAATGGTAAAGCGTTTAATTCAATTACAGCGTTTACTTTTTTTCTTGCGTCAAATCCGTTATCTATGTCACTGTTATAGTAGTGTTTAAAGATCTGGTTGTTAACCTTTGAAGCAGGTAAATTAAACGTTTGAGTAAAGGCAGTAAAAACCTTGTCAATATCTCTTATATTTTGAATACTGTCCGTTATTTTAACACTCTCGTCTTTAAATAAATCAACTCGTTTTCCGTCTATGTATAATTCAATCGTGTACATTTATATTACATTATTTAAGTATGAATTACTGAAATCAAAGTCAACAGTATATTGGATTAATTTATCATTTATATGAGTTTTGTATTTTAAGGATCTTGATCCAACTACAACTGGCTGCACTATATTTACTAATGAGATCCAAACTTGCTCTGAAATAAATAACTGCTCAACTAGCAGGTTGAAAGTTTCTGGCAAAAATTCACTGTTTAAAGTTATCGATTGATTTGCTCTTAAATTAAATGTATACTTTTGGTGTTTTGCTATATTGTAATTATTATTTGCTCTATTAAATATATTTCTGTTATAATCGTCAGACTTAACTTTTAAAGTTTTTTGGGATTTTTTACTCATATAAAAGTCCTGTAATGCTCCGTACTTATTATAGAAAATAACTCTAAAATCGTCATACTTTCCACATTCAATTTCTTGTAATGTTATAACAACTGTTTGTGCTAATCCACACGTACTTGTAATTGTGATCGTGTCTCCTGTTAAAGCCGACGTGCTATCAATAATAACGTACTGTATTTTGTCTAAACTATTATCGCTATCTACTACGTTTTGAGGTATTGAGGTTGCTTCCCAGTTTATATTAGATTGCTCCCAATATAAGTCTGTCGTATTCCATACTGATGAGATTGTAGTTGTTACGTTTGCACAAGACTCTGAAAATATAGGGATTCTAATATCTTCACCTGCTTTAAAATAAACAATTCGATTGTCCATAAATACCATTGGCGTAAAGTTTGTAGGTGGTACAGCAGTACTTGTTATGCTTGTTCTTGGGTTGCTACCCTCGTCCCAATAGCCATAACCGTCAAACGCTAAAAACGTATCAGACTCACTTTGAAAATTTGAAATACCGTCGTACAGATCCACATCTACTTTTACCCATACAGCATCATCTGCCGTTCCTGTTATTCCTTGCGTCACACTATAATATTCAGTATCTAAAAAATCTCTAACTAAAACAGATAATTCTAAATTTGTAAATTCCTCACTACCAATGTTTCCTTTTGTTATATTGTAGGTTGGTGTTGCAGGTTGCGCTGAAAGCAATCCACTCCAAACAGTTATTTTAGCCTTTATTGAAGACAAGTTATATCCTTGTGTAGTGTTTGTATACTTTTTAAAATATGGACTCCTAGCGTTAATTATTGTACTCATCTATTTTTGTTTTTGTTTATTAAAGGCGTCTCTAATATCTTCTACTAAATCAAATACAAATGCTTTGGTTGCCTTTTCTGGTAGTTTCTTTTTAGATACGTTGTAAGGGTTTGTAAAAAAATATGAGGGTTTGATCCCTTGTGCAAATATAAACTTGCTTAAAACAAATCCTATGGACTTGTAGTTACCTCTTACAAATCTACCCTTTGCATCTCTTAATCTAATATTCTTTTTTTTTGCCCATTCAGATAATGGTTTAATTGGTGGGTACTTACTTTTATAGCTATACGGACTTAATGGTGCTTTTTGTTTTCCTTTTAATCTTCCTTTTGTCCACTTATCAATTATGCTTGGATCTGCTCCCTTTACTCCTTTGTCTACAAAGTTCCCATAGTCTCCTAAATCAAAAATTACATAAACACTGCTACCTGCTTCTTTTACTTGATACGTCAAGTTTTTGTACAAGTTGCCTGTTACTTTTTTCTTTTTTCTAGTTAGATTGGATCTTGATTTTGAAATTACATTTCTACCAAAATCTGTTAAGGCTTTGTTTAGATTTTTTAAGTAAGACATCTGTTGATATTATTACGTGTTTCTATTTGAAATGAAAATGCCCAACCTGCAACAAGATCCTCAAATCTGTCTTTAAACGGCTCTGCTGTTACAGTCTCACGCATAATTCTCGTGTTTCCGTCATTTAAGATCCCACTATTAAATTCGTCTGTTACGTGATTTCCTGCATTTAGCATTGTATTAAATACAAAGTTTTCATTATCGTTATTGTATATTACTGCTTCGTTTTCTGTTGAATCAGAGTGTACTATATCCATAAATAAGATACTAACGTCATAGGTTATAATGGTACTACTAAAATTAGCACTCCCTATTTGTATATGTGCTAACGGATAAATGGTTTGTTTCTCCAGATCCACTTCTGACAAATCGCCAAGCGATACAGTCGTAATGCTCTTGTTATTTAAACAAGTGTTTCTTAACGTCTCTATTAATTCGATATAGCTTCTTGCTCCTTGATATTCGTTAACAGCCATTACTTGAAATTTTTATTTATTTGTGTTTTATTTAATTCGCTTTTTTCCTTTTTAAATTCCAACATTGTTAAGCAGAAATTTACATTTAATTTTGTTACAGTTTCAAACTTTGTAATATCGTCGTTAGCGAGTTGGTAGATTGATTGAGTCCACCCCCATTTATTCCCAAATCCTCCTGCTGCTGACGTATCAATGCTCTCTCCTGTGGTGGCAAATAACTCATCATAGCGTTGGTGCAATCGATCCCTAAATTCCAAAAAAAAAGTATTGAACTCACTACTGCGTCCATTGGCATACCAAGCATCGCTTCACGAAATAACTCTGGCTCGTATTCGTGTATAGAATATCTGTCTCCAACTTTCTGTTTTACAGGTCGGTATAAAACTGCCATTACATATTCAATTTTTTTAGCGTCTCCAATATTGTTGTCCAGATCTACATACTCTCCGAACGTCATATCTTCAAGATTTGGTATAAAGCCAAACTGACTATCACCCATATTAAAAAACTTAACTAGGTCTGGTTTTTCCATTAACATTGCATTGATCTTGTCTACTATTTCTACAAAATCATTTAACTTCATTTTACTGGCATACTCAAACGGAATATTACAGAAGATCTCTAACATTTTAGTGTTAATAAATTTTTCTGAATGTTGGTCTTCAATGTTTGCCTGTATGACTTTCTCGTATGCTTTATATTGCCTTAACGTGATGTCTTTAAGTTCAGTAGGTATTCTAATTTCGTACTCCATATTACTATAACGATTTTAAATAAAAGTTTTTAAAAAAATAAAGATAATAAAAAAAACCCCTACATTTCTGCAAGGGTTTAATTAAGTAGCTTATTTGGTTTTTCCATTTATACACTACTCCAACGCGTCCGTTGTTTATTTTACAATAGTTTTTTAAATTCTTTGTACTTCTGTTTATTATACTTGTCTTCTTGTTTTACAGCTTGTTTTGCCATTCTATAAAGTGATGGTATATCTTCTAATAAAGATCGAGCGTCCCACTCAATATTAATATAGCCGTCTTCTGGATCATATCCTATTGCTTCTAAATGTACAACGCCATTCGTTGAGTGTAGTTGTGTAGTTTTTAAAATAAAAAATTCTTGGATCTTGTCGCTCATTACATTATATTCATTAAGGTTGATTTTAAGACGTCTAGTTCGTGATATGTCTTACGCTCTAGTGTTATGTCCTTATTTATTGTTGCAGTCATTAAAAGCACTTCTAATTGCCTTATATCCTGTCTTAACGTATCTGCTTGTGTCTTCATTTTTTTAGTCTTTTAAAAGTGAATGTAAAGATGAGTCATAAGGATTGCCCTCACCGATCGCTTGATCTAGTCCGTAAGATCCGTATGCTTCAAAGTGTTTAAAGTCTTCTCTGTCGTTTTCTAGTGCTTGATACACTAAATCTCTTGCTTCGGCAATTAATTGGATTGCTTCTACAATTTTGTTGTTTCTTGAAATCTTGTTTTGCTCGATTTGGTTGTTTTCAACGTCTGCATCAGTGATTAAAAAGTTGTAGCCTAATTCTGGATTGTTATTCATAATATTGTCTTTTAAAAGGGGTTTTTACACCCCTGTGATTATTAATAAGGGTAGTCGTTTTGTGCTGCTAATCTTGTTAGTTTTTCTGTTTCAAATAAGATAGCTTCTTGCAATGTAGTGGTCTTACCAATCTTTGCGTCAAATCTTACTCTTGTTTTTGCTAAAATTTCAATTACTTTTGAGTTCATAATATTGTCTTTTAAATTATTGTTCACATCAAAGATAGTTCTTTTTATTAGTTATCCAAAATTTTTAATAAGTTTTTTTAAATTATTTTACATTATCTCTCGTAAACTTCGTCTGGATCTAAACCTAGCCACTCACAAAGCATTTCGTCTTCGTGCCAAAACAGATCATTTATTTCAGTTTCACTCGGCACTTCTTCGCCATACAGGTCTTCAATGCAGTCTTCTAATTGCTGCAATTCTTTATAAGTTAATTGATCTGCAAAGTTTTTTGCTCCACTCCAAAATTCAAACTGATTTAATTTTAATTCTTTTGCTACTCTCATAATTTTTATTTAACGTTATTGTTTAAAAAGTGTTCTAATGTATGTATAAGCACATCTACTTTTCCAGTAATACCAAAGTATTTTTTTACATCTGTTATTCGCCAATGTCTGTGTGGTCTCATTCCTGCTTTCCAAAGTTTAAGATCCCTTATGCTTATAACAAGGTTGTAGTAACCTCTAGTTGCTTCTGCTCCGTTAATGTTAATTGGTATCGAACAATCTCGTTCAAAGCCTGTAATCGTTTCGTTTGCTTTCATTGTCTTTTAAGGATTAATTAATTGTTTACTTTCTGATAGTCTTTTTATTTTTTCGTCAATTGATCCGATCATACGTCCACAAAGTGGATAACATTCGGTTGTTACAGTCGATCCTGCTTTGATCCTTTTATTTTTATATATCCAGTTTTCTGTCAGTATTTCGTCTCTGCGTCCTGCATATCCAATTACATCTCTGTCTGGCTGCTCAATTGTATAACAGCCATAATATTTTTTACGATAATAAATATCAACGCTATATCCTATAATTTCAAAATCTGTTTTCATTGTCTTTTTATTTTCCTATTAATAATCTTACCATTTCTCTGTCGATTGTATCAAAGTAGATTTGTGATAATGGTTTGCTCTCTAAATATTGGTTAACACATTCCTGTATTTTTTGATCTGTGGCAATTGGATAAACGCCTGTTTTGTGATTGTAAAAGTCAGATACGTACAAATAAAAGTCTCGGATCTCTGTTGAATAATTTTTCATTGTTTTGTCTTTTAAATTAATGATACTGTAATATAATATTTTTTTATTAAATAATGTTAAGATCTTTAAATATTTGATTTGTTATTTTAGCAAATTCAATATCTGATTTTCTGTTTGCAATTTTATTTTGTCTTCTAATTAAAGAATTTTGTTTAGATATAAATCCGTTTAAAGCAGCAATTACTGAATTTCTAGTTTCTCCAATTACGCCTACTCTGAATCGCTCTCCAGATATTGTCATTATGTCTCCTAGTTCCCTGTCAAATTTTGAGTTAATATATTGTATTTTATCAATTCTGGTTTGATCTAAATTTAATTGTACTAATCCGATGTGAGTCATTTTGTTGTCTTTTAATTGTTAATGATACTGTAATATAGGAAGTATTATTCAGTTATCAAAATTTTTTAATAAGTTTTTTTCATTTATTTTTAATGTTATATGTACAAAGTCAGTTATCGTATGGCGTAAGTACCATATTTCGGTCTACCTAATTTATTGACAATCGAATATCTCAATGCGTCGATTGCGTGATTAAAAGCATCTATTGGTTTATTTGTCAACTGTCCGTTTTTGTCTTCTATGTATTTGTAGTTTCTTAACTCCTTAATCATATTGGTACTGTCCTGTGTTACATTTAATCGATAACGTCGGATCATATCAATACCTTGATTTATTGCACCTTTATATGTAGGCTTTGAATTCCAACCCATACGGTGGATCTCTTCAATACTCTTTGGCTCTGCACTATCACACCAAACTTCATCACGTCTGTCGAGTCCTATTCTTTTAAACTCATTACCAATATCTTGATTTGTCATTCCAGTACGATAAATGATTTCTCTGCAATACATATCGTCACCCTCGATGTATGTTTCTACTAACGTGGTTGGATCGTTCGAAAAACCGAAGTCAAGTCCTCGACCTACAAACGTTGCAGTCTTTGGTATGTCTACTACTGTTTTAAATCTAAATATAAGACTTTGTGATGCTCCTCTTTCTCCTAAACCGTAAACTCTCCAGTAGTTCTCATCAATTCCTTTTAAACGTTCTATCTCGTCTATAATGGTTTGATCTAAAAACGGATTATCTTTATAAGTTGTTTGATGAAAATCTACATCATCTCTAGTTAGTACCTTATCATAAATCCAATGAAACTCCTCACTTGGATTAAAATCAATTATAATTTTCTCGGACGTTCTAAATATTAACTGCTGCCAGTCTTCAAAATGTAATTCGTTGGCTTCATTTATAAACAGCAAGTCTCTTTTACGACCTCTAATTTTTTGTGGTTGATCCAGAGAAATAAACTCGTACCTGTTTCCGTTTAAGTAATACTCACTATTAGATTTATTGTGATACTGTTCTCGGTACAATCCGTACTCTTTTAATATATCAAAGAAATCACGCATAGCAGTTGCTCTAACTGCAGGAAATGTCTTACGGCAAATTGTTACTGTCTTCTTTTTATTGGTTGTAGAATATTTGAATATTAGCCACATTAATATATTGTAAGTCTTACCAGATCTTGTTCCACCTTGTTCGACTACAATTTTGTTCTGCGAATCATCTAAATGATCGTAAACTTTATTCGTTAGTATCTCTGGCATCTACGACTTTAATTGAAAATAAGTTGTCACCGTCCAATCCTGTGATCTCTTGCCTTTCTACATACCCTCGTTTCTTTCCTTTTGTTTTTAGGTAGAATATAGTTGCTGCGACAGATCCCTCGCCTATTTGCTTATGTAATTGGCTTTCGGCATAATCTAGGGCAAACTCTTCAATCTCTTTACATTCGCCTTGAAATTTAGGATCATCTTTATAATACTTGTAAAAGGTTGTACGACTTATACCTACTTTACGACAAGCAGAAGACACAACACCCAAACTTTGTTCGAGTGCTGCAACTATTTGCTTTTTTATGTGTTCACTTTTGTTCATATTTATTCCATTTTATCTGGGTACGAGTCAAACAATGACGGCTCTAGTGGAAACAAGGCTAAATGTTCGGATTTGAAAAAATCTTTTTTTGTTTTTCCGTTTATCCGTCCTGTTTTTGTGTGAACGTCAAATGTATAATCTGGCAGTTCGTAAACGTCATTAATATCGTCTATTGTTGTTAATTCGTTTTCAATTTCTAAATCTGTAATTCCTATTTTTTTGTCATAAACAAGGCATTGTAAATGATCTGGTTCTCTGGATTTTTTAGCCGTACATAATATAATAACAGCTTTTGATAAAAATATCCGTCCTTTGATCTTGTCCCCTCGTTTCCTATTCTTATTAATAAAGTTAAAGCTATTGTGCAAAGCTTCGATCTCTGTCGATATAATTCCGTAACAATCCTCTGCTGCAACAGTTAGTAATCGTTTCCAAACATAATTGTAATAATTTGATGCTACAAGTTCGTGAGCAAAATATCCTGCAATTTTGTAATCGCCACGTCTAATTGATTTTTGTAAGGCAGAAGCACAGTCTAGTAATTCATATCCTCTTTTGGTTTGTAATCTCATTTGTCTTTTGTTTTAAAGTTATACTGTAAATATAGGTAAAAAATAGTTATTAAAAAAATATCATATCGTGTTTTTTTGTGTCCGTTCCACATTTAGTTTTAAGCTATAAATATTTTCGTGCTGCTTAATAATTATGTACTTACCCCACTTCTGGTCTAAAAAGTTAATTTCATTGTCGATTGTCTTTTGATCTCGGTACAGGCTGTTGCCACCTTTATTGTTATCTCTTTTACATTCAAATGAAAATCTTTGATCTACCCAAACAATCCTGTCTTTAAGTAAGCACTGCAAACTATAATCTGCATCTACTTTGGTTTTGTTTATTTCTGTAAATTTGTATTTACGTCCAACTACTCCCATTATTGTGCCACTCCAAGTTTTTAGATTAAAAGGATCTGTATGCCTGTACTTCCTTATGTCTCCTTTAACTTGATTAAATGAAAAAACAGATGCCTTTGCTTCTATACAATTTGATGCACAATTAAGTATTATTGTATTAATTAAATCTTTGTCTTTTATTTTCTCTGCTTTCATATTCAGCAACGAATAAAAATGGCTAATATCGTCGTCAAACATTATTACTACTTCGCTGTCGTAATGATCCAGTGTCCAATTTCTAACTGCTCCTAACCCCTCTACGTTGTCTGGTATTGGTATAATATTGTTGGCATTTGTTACAACGTCTTTATATTTGTTTAATTCGCTTTGTGGTACTACTAAATCAAAATCTGTTAGTATCTTATGGGTTGTTATAGTATCGTGCCTTCCTCTGCTTAATATTACTTTTGTTACTTTCATTACTTTTTATCTAATAGTTCAATTAATTTACTAGAATCTACTACCCTACCTAATCCTATTTGTTTTGTCTTTGGACTTAAACTAACAGGTACTTTGCCCAGATCTAATTTTGATACAGCTTTGATCCAGTCGTTAGAGTTGTGAAACAGAAATACAATATAGTCGTGATGCTCGTTAAATTTTAACTCCATATCTTTAATAATCATTTCTTTGTCTTCTTTGCTAACATCTTCTGTATCGTCTCCAAAAAACAAAACATTAATTCCAAAATCTATTAACTGATCTACTTCAAAAAAGTTACCTAACATATCATAGTCCCACTCTCCAAAATTTACATTATCCTTTAACATAAACTCATTTTTTTTTTCGTCTGTTAGTCCTGTCGCTTTCAGTATATATATATAGTCCATTCCTACTTCTAAACAAGCCTTATACCTCATATTACCACCAAGTATTGTCATAGTCTCATCTACTACAATTGGTCTTAATTGTAACATTTCTGGAAACTCTCGCAAACTCTTAACTAGCTTGTGAAATTTATGATCTTTTATTATTCTAGGATTTGCTTTGTTGCCCTTTATTTTATTGATTGCTACTTTTTCTATTTGCATTACAAAAAATTTTATTTATTAAATTCGTTTTCAATTTTACTTAACTTTGTTTCGTATGTATTTGAAGCAGTCTTAAACATTTCATTTACTGTGTTGTCGTCTAAATTTTCAACAGTATGTTGTATGTATGTCTTCATATCTTTTACACTTGATGTCCCTAATACTTTTTTTAAAATACAGTCAAGGTTTTTATTGTATCGTGTGTACACATCATAGTTTTGAAGCGAGTGGTATATTGTTGCGTGGTTTGGTTTCCACATAGATGTTTCTCCAATTGCTCTTGCTATTTCGGTTAAACCCATTTTCCTGTAATTGTAGAAGTAATTTATCACAACGGATCTGGCTTCTATATATTCTCGTTTCCTAGTCTGTTTGAAGTAATCAAATCCAAACTCGTCTTTAAATTCGTTTACTATTTTTTCAAAATCGTTTATCATAATGTCCCTTTAATTATATAATTATTTAACTCTGGCTCTGGTTGTTTATAAAAATATTCTTTGTATGTTTCAATCCCTAACTCTACTTTTTGTTTTCCTTTTAAATAAAAGTCCTCACTTACGTCCCAAATTCCAATATCTAGTGATCCTTTATCTACAACTAAAAATTTAAAGTTTTTATAATCTATATTAAATAAATTGCAATATAAATATACTTGAACGTCATAGCCGTATTTTCGTGCCGAATATGGAAACCCTTTGATGTCACTTGTGGTCTTAATATCACAGATCCTATCTTTGCCTAAAATGTCTGCCTTACCGCGAAATGGCATACCTAACACTTCTCCCAACACAGGTACTTCAAATTCGCAATCTGTCATTTGTTGTAGTGCATACTCGTTTTTTAACACTGCATCTGCAACACGCTCTGCGTCACTTTTTTCTTTTTTAGTATATACAGTTCCAAATTCTGCTTTGGCTTCTTTGTACGCTTTGGAATTTTTACTAGCAACGTCAACAAAATGAAATTGATCCCATTTGTCTGGCTCTAAAATTAAAGTATGTAACAGCGTTCCGTCTCTTAATCCTTGACTTTCAGATTGTCCGTATTTATTAATAAAATAATATTTCTTTGGACTGTCTACAAGCAGCTTAATACTACTACTACTTAATGCTAATTGATTTAATTCTCCATAGTAAAATTCGTCGTCATACATTTTACTTTTGATCTCACAGTAATCGTGCTGCTTATCGTCTAATAATTTTATTTTCATATTTTAAAATATTTGTTTCTAACACCAGACCACCAAGATCTCATTTGATTAATTTTTATAAATTCGTCGTTACTAAATACGTGTACGTGTCCGTCCTTATCTATATGCGTCCAGACTCCTGTTTCTAATTTATTAAATATTTTCATTATTTTTTATGTCTTTTGGGTTTTTTCTGTGTTTATTTTCTACAAAGTCTTCTATTAATGCTTCGTATAATCCGTTCATTATCATTTTAGCGTATTTACCACTATGATGATAAGATACTCCTTCTGGGTTAAAGATTAGAATTTCTTTAACATTACTCTCACCGTTTGGTTTAATTATTATTTTCATTGTCTTTTATAACATTGATGCTTCAAAGCAAGTTCCAGAACATACAGAAAATTCTTTGTCAACAGGTGTTCCACATTCGGTACATTCAAATTCCTCATCGTTTTCGTATGCAGGATTGCCGTAGTTTAAATAGTCGTCATTCATAATTTTATATTTTAGTAAAAATTGTTTTTTTTATTGATGCTCTTCTAAAAATTCGTTGTAATCTATTTTGTCGTTTGGGTGTTGTGTACACCAATCAATCCATTTTTGTTTTAGATCTGTCATAATACTAATTTTTAATAAGGTTATATTGAAAATAATTTGCTACATAATTAATGTGCTTTTGGGTTGTTACGCTCCAATATCCTAATTGAATTAAATCGTTTCCGTCTCGTCGTGCTACAATAGTTGAATAACTCCAAACGTCGTTTCCGTCTATTCTTAAATTCTGCTTGTACTTTGGTAATGATGTCATAATTTTGTCTTTTAATGGTTATAGTTATTCTTTAAAATAAAGTCCGTTAGGTTGCACGTAAAGTGCCATATCCTGTTTTTCTAATAATACAAGATCTCCAGTTTGATATACGAATCCGAATCCTTGTCCTTTTAATCTGTTTACAGTGCTTTCTTGTTTTGGTGTCATTTTTTTGTCTTTTATTATTATTGTTACATCAAAGATATTAAAAATATTTAATAAAAAAAAATAATTAGAAGTTTTTTTTAAATTTTAACAGTTCCTGCTTACAAATCTCTAGTTCTGCTTCTGATTTTCTGGATCTTAATACGGCTCTATTTTTGTCTTCTCGGTATTGACTCATAGCTTTGTCGTACATTCTCCTGTCAACTTGTAAGCTATTTACATAAAAGAATATTCTTGCAATTGCTTTTGACATTTCAGTCAAGGTTTTTGTTTCTTTTTTTTTGATCTGGTTTAACACTAAACTAGTTAACATATCTATGTCAGTGATGTACTCCATATCTTTAAGTAAGTCTATTTTAGCAAACATTAGTTAAAAAGTTTATACAATTCGTACATTTCAAGTTTACAATGCTGACAAAGATCTGCTGCGTGTACAAAAGGTATAATAGTCCAATACTTATTGGTTTCAAGCCATTGAAAAATCTCTTTTGCAGTAGCAGGGTACGTTTCTAAAAACTTTTGCAGTGGTGCAATGTGTTCGTCTTTAATTCTTAATAAAAGTGCGTCAGATTGGATCTGTGTCGATGTGCTTAATACGTGTGTCATAATTTTGTCTTTTAAATTGTTTCTATATTAATGTATTCTAAAATAAATATGCCATTATCGCCAGAAAATGTTATTTCATCTGGAGTTACTTGAATAGATCCACCCTCGTGAAATTCAATATCCCAAAAAATCTCTGGTTGTTTTTCTTCTAGCCAAGTTGCTAATCTGTCTTTATAGCCGTTCGTTAAATCAACGCCAATTGTAATTCCTTTGTAGTTGGTAAAAATTGCATTAAGTCTCATAATTTTGTCTTTTATTGTTATTTATACTCCAAAGATATTAAAAGTTTTTAATAAAACAACACTTTATTTTATTTTTTTTCATTTTTTTTAAAATAATTTGTCCAAACTCCCTGTTTTTCTGGTGTTATATACTCTACTATACTGGCATCTTTTTCATCTAATAAGTACACTTCTTTGGACATTTTACTTTTATTCCAGAATGTAGTAGTGGGACAATCTTTACTTAAAACTTCTAACTCTTTGATCTTGTCTAACCAAAACCAATAACTGCCTTTTGGATCTGAAACAAAATATATTTTTACAACGTCCTTTGGCAGCGACATTAACGCATCATACTTTTTTTTTTCGATCATTTTAGTGTCGTAATGCTTTTTACGGAATTTCATTTCAACAACACATTTTTTTCCTTTTGGTGTATACCCTACTGCATCATAAGGCAGGTTTTTTTTTCCAACCCATTCCAGTTTCCAACCGTCAATTATATTTAAAATATTTACTAGTGCATTTTCAAACTTACCTGTTTTCGTTATGTTCATATATTTTATTTATGTCTTCAATCCATTGTTTAATTACTTTTGGATTACAGGTACAAGGTTTATGAAATTTGTGTTTAAAATACTTTGAATGTAATTGACAAACTAAATCAAATTGATCTCTATTTAAGGAATGTTTTACTTCTGACCGAAATTTATACCAGTCTAACTCGTCTACTTTTACCATAGTTCTATATCGTTCCATTTTTCCTGTCGTTTATCGCAACCACAATCTTCATACCCTAGTAATTTAGTAGACTTCTTGACTAGCCATTTTATACCTGTGTAGTATGTTATTCGTTCTATTAAATTGCCTAACCTCATTTTACAAAAGATCTTTTATAGGGTTTAAATCTTTGTTTTTTATCTCATAGGTAGTACACTTAAACGTTGTATAAGTTCCGTCGTCTCTATACCTCTTTGATCCTTTTTTAAACTTCTCTGCTCTTTCAAATAATTCTGCTTTATGTACCCAACCACAAATTGCTACTTCGCTTGTTTTTTTGTTTAATGACGTAAATATGTAAAGATCGCATTTAAAGTGTTTTTGCAGTCCGTTAAAATTATGAACGTAATCTGGTTTCATATCTACATTGCGTCCCATTGTCTTAACATCTGCTTTCAGTCCGTTAATTTCCATATCATAACCACCGTCAAATCCTTTGCTAAATTCAAAAGGTATTTTAAATAATTGGTGTGCTTTCATTTCTCCTAATAACCCAATATACTGCTCAATTCTGCTGCCGTCTGCTACTCCTCTGTTTGCAATATTATTTGTTTTTAAAAAGTCCCATACTTGATTTTTTTCGTCTTCTGTTATTGTTATTCTCATTTTTCTATTTGTTTAATTAATATTCTTTTTATTTTCTTAACTGTCCTGTAAATGGAATAATAATCTATTCCTGTTAAATTACTCAACTCGAGCATTGATTTATTTTCTATAAAAACTAACTCATATATTTTACGTTCATATAAGTTCCACTCTGAAATATTTTTTTTAATTAGATCCCTACGATCAATATAATCAAAAGTATTGTCATAGGTATAAGGCTCTACTATATTTGTTTCTAAACTAAATTCTCTTTTTTTCTTTTTAACTTCATCTAAAAACAAGTTTCTCAAAACTTTGAATATAAAAAAGTAATTAATTTCTGACTCGTTATACATTAACGTTTTATCATATTTACCTTTCCAGTCGTATATTTTTAAGTACATTTCTTGTACAATGTCCTCTGGGTTTTTTGCACCAAATGAATCAACTATTCTAGTCCATTTTTTGTGATCCTTTGCAATTAAAGATATTACTTTACTCATTTATAGTTTTATACCAATCAATAAATTCTTTTACTCCCTCTTTTATACTTACTTTACTACAATATCCTAACTCTTTTATTTTGTCAATATTTGCCCAAGTCTTTTTTACGTCTCCAGATTGCATTGGCATATTAACTCGTACAGCTTTTTTGTTTAAGTTAAATTCTATTTCATTAATAAAACTGTCTAATTTTTCAGATTTACCATTAGCAATATTAAAAACATTGTAGTTGTCCTTTATGTTATTGTTGTTTAACAGTATTTCGATACCTTTTACAACATCTTCAACGTGCGTAAAGTCTCTGAATAAGTCTCCATTATTAAAAACGTTTATAGGCTTGTTATTTGCAATTGCATCTGTAAATAAATATATTGCCATATCTGGTCTACCGTAAGATCCATATACAGTAAAAAATCTCATACCAATAGTTTTTATATTATATAAATGGCTATAACTATAAGCGATTAACTCGTTTGCTTTTTTAGTTGCAGCATAAATACTAACAGGCTTGTCTACTCTTTGGTCTTCTTTAAATGGTTGCTCAATTTGTTCTCCATAAACAGACGAACTACTCGCATACAAAAATTCTTTTACTTTATATTTTTTACATAAATTAATTACGTTATGGAATCCAACAACATTTGAGTCAATATATTTTTCTGGAAACTCTAAACTATAACGTACTCCTGCCTGTGCAGCTAAATGTATAACAGCATCAAATTTTTCACATAAAAATAAATGTTCTAGTAATGTTTTTCCTGTCAATTCAATATATACGTACTTGAAATTTGAAACAGATTTTAGATTTTTTAGTCGGTTTTGTTTTAACGTAATATCATAGTAATTATCTAGATTATCAATACCAACAACTTCATTGTTTTTACCCAATGATTTGCATAAATGATATCCAATAAAACCTGCTGCTCCAGTTACTAAAATTTTCATTACTCTTCTTTTTTGTCTATAAAAATTTCTGCTAGTTTTTCCTGTTTCTGATCTTCAATAACTTCATCTTGCCAACTTTGTTTTTCTGGCTCTAATCGTTCAGCAATATGGTGGATCATCACGTACAATTCTCCAATTGCTTTTTCAACTCTTTTTATTCTCTGGTTTGTTGTATATTTTTTATCTTTCATTATAAATTAATTACTTTTTTAAATTCCTCACGTACAGGTTTTTCCAAAATAGGAGTTCCATTGATCTCAAATCCAACGTTTCCTGCAATGCTTTTAAATCTAATAGGATCATCTATTGACGTCGGTTTACCTCCTGTCTCGATCTCTTTTACTTTCCTAACGTGTATATGTGATTGAGTCCAATCGGCAGGGTGCTGTATATATCTATGTATTACCATAAAATCATCTGCTCTATTTACAAATTTACCTCCACCCTCAACATCACTCGCCATTGGTGGTATTGGGTGTCCTGCATATTCGTGTCCAATTGGGTGTTTCATTCGTAATGCAGCCGTATTTGCGTGAGTATTTAGCCACGTACTTACATTATAGGTTTTACAGAATTTTCTTATTTCTGTTGTAGCTTGGTAATCGTACTCGTGTCCACCTAAACTCTTCATTATTTCTGGATCTTTAATTAAGCTATTATACGGATCAATTAACAATCCTCCATAATCCCACGCTTTTTTGTAGCTAGTGGCAAGTTCTACAATTTGCCTGTAAGTATATAAGTTGTTATTATCAATCACTTTAAAATAGTCATTAATATAATCCATTTGTTTGTTAAATTCTTTTTTTGATACTTGCGTTATTGGTTTTTGCTCTAAAAATTCTACTAATTTTCTATATATTGAATGTGGCTCGTTCTCACTACTGAATACTAGCCAACGTATATTAAGGCGTTTTGCATACAGAAGCATCAAATATAGTATTACAGTTGTTTTCCCTACGTTAGCGTGTCCCAGAATTACGTTAAAATTGCCCTCTTTAAATCTTATGTAATTGTCAATGTCTGGTATTCCTACACGTTTGCCCTCTGTAATTTCTCCTGTACGGATCTTATCTAGTTTGTCTTTTACTTTAATTAAATCTACTAACATAATTTTGTCTTTTAAGTTTGTTAAAGGTATTAAAATTTTTTGATAAAAAAAAATGGTATAAAAAAAGGGTAACAATATCAATCGCTACCCTATTTATGGTACAAAATAGATCTTAAAAAGGTAGATCGTCTTTTACAGTTTCTCTACTTGCTAAATGATCTTCAACAGGTACGTCTGTTTTAGGTGTCGGTTTAAAAGTTGACAATGCAGCATATAACTTTCCTGCTTTACTTTCACAGATCTGGATTTTGCCATATCCTTTGTTAGCGTCAAATACGTCTTTATGTGTTATTAAAAGTTCGGCAAGTTGATCTACTTTGAAAGCTAATTCCATTTTTACCCATTCAACGTTTCCGTCATTAATAAACATTCCTTTAATTAATTCACTTGATTTACTCATTACGTTATTTTTATGTTAATTTATGTTACTTTTTTATTATTTGTGTTTGATTTGTTGGTCTTTTAAAACTTTCGCTTTCGTCTTCTCCAAATACTCCGAGTTCGTAAAATCCTGTCAGTTTCAATACTGCTCTTGACATTGCTCTTTTTTCTGCCATTTCTGCGACATACCAAGAATTTGTGTTTCCGTCTGAATAACTTGCTCCTTTTAATGCAGATCCGAATGTCTCAATATTAGATCCACCTTTACTGGCTGTTGCCTTAAATACTGCAAAATTAGTCTCGCATTTTATAACTTCATAGTTTATAAATATTTTTTCCATTGCTTGGATCTTATCTACTCCCTGCCTTGTTACAATAGTATAATGCTGATGTTTAAAAAAATCGTCTTTTGTTAAATTGTACTTTTTATACAATTCCATTAATTTGTCTTTATTCATTGTAAAATATTTAATTATTAAATTTTAAATTTCCGTTAACTTCTAAAACTGCTTCTAAAAATACAATTCGTTGGTTTAATTTATGGATCTCTTTATCCATTGCTTCAATCCTTTGTAGTAAAAATTCTTGTGTTTCTTGCGTTGCTCTGGTGCGAGTTACGTCTTCTGAATAAGTCATAATTTTGTCTTTTAATTGTTTAACTATTTTTTTTAATAAAATTTACAAGATCTGCCATTGCAGTATTAAAATCGTATTCGTTTTTTTCGTATGTAAATACAACGCTATCCCAATTGCCTTGACAAGCAAATGATATTGATTGATAGTTCCAGACATTAACAATTAGTGATCCCTGTAATTCTGTTGTTGGTGATTTTAAATGTCTTTCTTTAATAATAGGTAATTCTAAAAATGCTTTCATAATTTTGTCTTTTAATTGATTATACGATAAAGATATTAAAAATAATTGATAAAAAAAAATATTATTAAAAAAAAAGCAAAAAAAAAGGCTGACTCCACGCCAACCCTTAATTCCATTATCTAGTTAGATAACTTTAAAAGACATATCAAATATACAATAATTTTATAACTCTGCAAGTTTTTTTGTGTATAAATCTACTAATTCTAAAAGATCGTTATTATCATACTTAACAATTTTATGACTTAATATGTTTAACTCTTCTGCTAAACCCTCTTTAATAAAGATGTCGAGGTTTTTTCCGAACGTATACTGTTCGCCATATCTAAAAACGTTACAACCTGCACACTGTACTTGACAATTATCTTCATTCCAACGAGTAGAATAATGTTTCCTACTCATAAAATGTCCACATTGTAGACTTTTCCAGTGGTCTTTTTTGCCACAAGTAAAGCACTCTGTCATTCCATTGTGATCTGCATTTCGTTGCCTTATAAAATGAGAAAAAATAGCGTCAGCTTTTTTAACTAATGTACTTCTTTTAGGTTTTTTACTTCTCAAAAGTCTTTAAGTATAAATTTCCAGATTGTTTATTAAACTCTCTTATTGATTTATATATATAATAGGAGTTTCCTTTCACTGTTTGCTTTTCTTTATTTGTGCTGTTAATACCTAAATTAGTGTATTGGTTGCAATCTATTTCTAACAACTTGTCTTCTTTTTGTTTTGCAGTATAAGTTTTGTAGTTTTTTATCCTGTCAACTTTATTTCTAAACAATATTATTGGCGTTTCCATATCAATATCTTTTATTTTTTATTTTTGATAAAAAAATTTGTTTGTTAAAGTAATTGCTTCAAAGGTATATAAAAAAAAATTGAAAGTCAAGTCTATTTTTTAGATATAACTATATTTTTTGAAATTTTCTCTGCACTTCGCCCAACTACATAACCCCCAATACCCAATTGTAGTAAGTCCCAAAACTCATTTTCAAGTGGTGGAATTGGTAACTCAAATAATGGTGCAATAAATTTAACATACATTACAATAAATCCAAAACAAAGCATTAATATTGGACGCCAAGATCTTTGTAGCCAGTTTCCATTAGCTTCTGTAACAATGATTTCTGTTTGCAGCCTTTGTAGTTCAAGCTGCTGTTCTTGTAATACCTTAAATACTTCGTTTTTTGCCTTAATTCGCTCTTCATCACTCGTAAATAGATTATCTATAACCTTACCTACTTCGCCAATTACTCCTGTTGTAAACCAACTTAATATTTTTTTCATTTTACCACTGAATTTGAAATTGTATAATACCTAGAAATATATTGATCTCTTCATACTCAAAATTTTCTTCTGCTTCCATATATCCAAGTCCAAAAATAAAAGACTTTGGAAACAATATAATTAAATTTATGTCTAACATTTTAAAATTGATTACTTATCCACTCGTATTCTTTTGTAGCATCAAAACAAGGACAGCTTTTTGCAGCGAAATCTCTATGACTGTAAATTCTGGCAGAAGTGTATAATGTTTTTAAGGTACATAAAATTTCTTCAAGTGCTTCTCTTTGCTGTGGCGTTCTGGTGTCTTTTGCAATCCACTTTCCGTCTTTACCTCTTTCAGATTCTACTCCACCAATATAACAGATCCCAATGCTGTCGAAATTATGCCCTTTTGTGTGTGCGCCACTTTGTTCGATCGGTCTACCCTCTTCAATTTCACCGTCTAAACTAATAACAAAATGATACCCAATATCACGCCACCCTCTTTTTAAGTGCCACTTACGGATCGTATCTACTGAAATGTCTTTGCCCTCTTGTGTAGCAGAACAATGTATTATTATTTTATTGATCTTTCGCATTTGCATTTAGTTTTTAAAGTTTCTAATTTAGCGTTCCACCAAAAGTGTAAGCTACATTTTTTGTCTTCTAACCAATCTGCTAAATTTCTTAATCCTTTAATCATTTTTTTTTGTTTTTAGTCATTAAATACCACTTGTGAAGTGTATATCCTATTGAAACTAACATCAGTGTTAATTTTAATACAACGTCTATATTCGTGAAACTAATCATTAAGCTACTCCCATTTAGTGCATATATTTTTAAATCTTGAAATGTCATTTTTTTATTTTTTAATCTTGTATTGTTAACGTAGCAATTACAGGCGTAATTAAATCGTCAATTTTTGATTGAACATTATTTTCTATATTAGAAACTTGTTTTTCTCCCATTGTTAACTGCGTCCAATTTGTAACTATTTCGTTGGTTAAATCTGAAAACGGTATAAAAGGATTATCTGGATTGTAGGTTAAAAGCTGCTCACCAATAACAGTTGCTGTATAAGGTATGTCATTTGGATCTAATACATCTGATTTTCCTGTAACTTTCCAATTAACATTATATACTACATCTGCTTCTTGATTTTCTTCTATATAAACCTCTACTGTTTTACAATCCCAAGTGTATTTAGTCATAATTTTTTATTTTTAATCTACCAAGTATTTGTTTTAATATTAACCCAAGAATAGGTATTTGCTCCTGTCTGCATACATACATCTACATAACTAGCATTTGAAGTCTTATAATATCTTTGAGATCCTTCTAATTGTGCCGATGGTGTTGCAGTATTATTCGCAAATTGAATACTCGTATTAGATCTTATTACTCCATTTACTGAAACATTCTGAACGTAAGACGACGGCTGCCCAAAGTAAATTATACTATTGTTTCCTGCGCTTATAAAGTTTATGTTATAAATTTTTTCAAAGTCTAGTGTATTAATTCTCGCAACTCCTTGAACTTCAAAGTCCTTACTTGGAGTAGTCGTGTTTACACCTACTTTACCCCCATTAAAAGTCGTTTTTCCGTCAGCTCTTACACTTATAGTTTCTACGTTAGAACTGTTTTTTAAAATTAGTTTCGCACTTCTATTAGCATACCATATCCCAGATGCTGCCGTAGCTTGATCGTTTAAAGCAATAAACGCCCAACCTGTTGGATTGGTGCCACCGTCATTTAAAGCCATAGCTGCTCTTATAGTTCCGTTTACGTGAAGTTGGTCTTGTGGGTTTTGATTTACAGTATTTATGCCTACAAAACCTCCATTTATTACTGTTTCATTAGCTGAAATTAAAACATCACGACCATAAAGCTGTACTAAACCATTATTATTCATAATCCTTAATTTAGAATTTGAATTTCCGTTCGATAAACGTATATCTCCTTGAAGATTTCCAGTTGCCACACTACCACCTTTTGATAGTACAAATTCTGCTCCAAATTTTAAATCATCACCGTCCGACATTTCAATATCTTTGCCAGAAGTAATGTTTCCTATTGCAAGAGTTTGTGCTAAACTTTCAGCAGGAACTGCGTCTACATAGTCTTTTACTGCAGCACTAGTCGGTATTGAAGTATCGTTATTATTAGCTGCAATAGTTTTAGCTTCTGTTATAATTTCACTAATAACTGCAGCACTTGAAGTACTATCTGTTATTTTATCTATTGTTAAAGTACCTGTAATTTCAGCACCATTATTTATTTTACCTAAATTTAAAGCACTATCGTTTCCTAATCCGTCCGTTATTACAATTTTACCGTTAGTAGGCAGTCCAATTGAACTATCATCTATTTTTAGCAATCCGTCGTATGTGTCCTTTATTTTTTGCCCTGTTAATGTTGCCATAATTTACTAGCTTTGTTGTTTATTTTTTCCTTTAATGTGGTTATTTGTAGCCACTTGATCTGTATATACTTTAAGGAATTTCTTTAAAAGTTCAATATTCTTTTGTTTTGGTTTGCTTTTTCTCATCATAGTACCCAACCTACAAAATTTGCGTCTGTATCTGGAAACATATCTGCATTTTGATTTGCGTTATATTCTGGAAACAAAGTGTTATTAAAACAAATGTAATCTATAAAACGTCTAGTATAAAATTGAGCAAAATTTCTGTGCTTATCAATCAAAGTATCAACTTCGTTTTTTGTTACACTTTCGCTGTTTTCTGAAATATGTTTAAATACTCCACCATTAGCTACTTGATAGGCAGCAAAAGGTAGATAATCTACCATTGCAAAATGAATTAACATATCTTTTATGTACTCATTTACTAAACTCAAATAAGGATCAACTAATGTCCCT
>Ga0209710_1000612_pt1 | contig 31673 bp, 28 predicted proteins | sample ArcticOcean_MG_C_5_FD_187436 | JGI IMG/M metagenome (GOLD analysis project Ga0209710, IMG submission 187436) | Marine microbial communities from western Arctic Ocean - ArcticOcean_MG_CB4_138 (SPAdes) (version 2) | ecosystem: Environmental > Aquatic > Marine > Oceanic | place: Arctic Ocean...
TTCTTAGCCGCTACCTTCTTCTTCGCAGCAGGCTTTTTCTTAGCCGCTACCTTCTTCTTCGCAGCAGGCTTTTTCTTAGCCGCTACCTTCTTCTTCGCAGCAGGCTTTTTCTTAGCCGCTACTTTTTTGTCAGCAGCTACTTTTTTCTCAGCAGCAGGTTTCTTTTTTGCAGCTTTCTTTTTTTTCGCAACCACTTTCATCGCTCCTGTATTACGTTGAAAAGTTCTTCTCTTTATCGAGTTGTATTTTTCCGTTCGCTGAGTTTAAGAATACTCAACACGGCATTAACGCTAATACAATCTAAAGTTTAGAAAAAAAAATTTCAATTTGCACACTTTTTTCAAAATAATTTTATTATTCAAGAATTTAAACGTGCTACTTAAGACAGAATTTAGAAAAGTGAAGTAACGAAAACTTTAACCGTATGACCTTGTCATACAAAGAAGGTTTCCTTTAGTCGGTTAGTGATCAAGGATACCGAAGATGACTTGCTTAATGTCGTCACTGTTACCGCGCCCATCCGTCGTGTGATAACTCAGTTTACTGTCCTGCTGCTGCGACATTTTTTTATAGAACGACACTAAAGGTTCTGTTTGTTCTCTATATACACTGAGACGCTCAACAATTGTTTCTTCTTTGTCGTCTTCGCGTTGAACCAGCGGGTCACCAGTTAGGTCATCAACCCCCTGAACATTTGGCGGATTGTTGTGTACATGATAAACACGCCCCGATTCAAGGTGCAGACGTCTACCCGACAACCTTGTTACTATTTCGTCATCAGGAACATTAATCTCTATGACGTGATCAATTTCAATGTTTTGTGACACTAGAGAATTAGCTTGTGGAATGGTTCGCGGGAACCCGTCAAACAAGAACCCGTTCGTACAATCATCTTTAGCAATTCGCTCTTTTACCAAATCAAGGATGATTTCATCAGTAACAAGAGCGCCGCTATCCATCACTGCCTTAACTTTTTTACCTAGCGCTGTGCCATCTCGAATCGCTTCACGCAACATATCACCCGTTGATATCTGCGGAATGCCGTATTTTTCTACGATGTACTGCGCCTGTGTCCCTTTGCCCACCCCTGGGGCTCCTAGCAGGATCAATTTCACGATTTAACTCCCGGATCTACCTAAATAAAATTCTGAACTAATGTAGTCATTACTCACGATGATACTGTACGCCTTGCGCTAGTCACGTTGGGAAGTTGTTTTATCTTTTCCAGCGTCTGTAATAATTTGTTTAGCTGCACCACCTCGATAACCATTTTGATCGATACGCGATTATTTTGTCTATCTGTCAACGTAGTGGTCGATTGAACATTGGTGTGCTCACGCATCAATATACCCGTGATGTCGTGCAGCAACCCAAAGCGATCGTAGGCAAGAACCTCTATACTAACAGGGAAGGTTACCTCCACAGATTCTTTCCACTCCAAGGTCATCAGGCGCCCGTAGACATCTGCTTTCAATGCCTGCAGGCAATCATGCCGATGAACGTGCACACGGTCTGCATCATCTACCACGCCTACAATAAGGTCGCCGGGGACCGGCTGGCAGCATTCAGACATCTCGTAGCCAAGATCACCCTGACCTCTAATGGTTGCTTTATCTTCAGCAGCCCCAATATCCAGCACCAGCTGATGATCCGAAATATCCAGCTGCACCAGGTCCGCCGCTTCTTCAACCACGTCAAACGCCGCCAGTTCGCCAACTGCGATTGCGTAAAACAGTTCGTTGGGTGACTCGTAATCCATACGATCAACCAGGTCAGAGAACTCAAAATGTTCGACACCCAGATGGCTCAGTTCTTCGACCAGCAACTTCTTACCTTCTTCTACGTTCTTTTCTTTTTCTCTTCGAGCAAACCAACCCTGGATCTTGGCACGGGCCCGCGATGTCGCCACATAACCAAGGTGCTCGTGCAGCCATTCCCGCCTGGGTTCTGGCTCATCACCAACAATAATTTCTATTCGGTCTCCCGAACTCATGACAGTGTTTAGTGACACAACACGTCCGTTAAGTTTTGCACCGCGACACTTATGTCCGATTTCCGTGTGCACCCGGTAGGCAAAATCTATAGGGGTGGCACCAGGCGTCATGTCTACTACGTCACCATCCGGCGTAAAAACGTATATACGATCGACCGACAGAGTGCTGAAAAGATCTAGCTCGCTATCGCCTTCTTCATCCTGTCCTTCAATGATGTGGCGCAGCCAGGCAATCCTTTGCTCGTATGACTCCGAGCCTTTTAGATCGCCAGCGTCCTTGTATTGCCAATGTGAACACACACCGAACTCAGCTTCTTCGTGCATATCCTGGGTACGAATCTGTATTTCCAGTATTTTACCTTCAGGGCCGATAACAGCAGTATGAAGTGACTGGTAACCATTTTCTTTCGGATTCGCGACATAATCATCGAATTCATGAGGAACATTGCGCCACAAATTGTGAACTACGCCCAATATTCGATAACAATCACCTTCGTCGCCAACCAGTATCCGGACTGCACGAACATCATAGACCTCGGAAAAAGGAATACCCTTCCGACGCATCTTTCTCCAAATGCTATAGATATGTTTTGGTCGACCATCTACCTTACAGTCAATACCAACTTGCTTAACCCTGCGATTCAGTTCGGTTACCACATTGGCAATGTACTCCTGCCTGACGGTTCTCTTCTCGTCTAGCAACTTTGCAATGCGCTTGTACGAAAGTGGTTCCCTTAGCCGAAACGACAGATCTTCTAATTCCCACTTAAGATGACCGATACCTAGCCTGTGGGCGAGCGGCGCATAAACCTCAAAAACCTCCCTGGCCAACCTCAGCCCCCGGGGGGTCTTGCTTGCCACTGCATTCCTAATGGCGCAAGTTCTCTCTGCAAGCTTTAAAAGCGCTACACGCACATCATCGACCAGAGACACAAGCATTCTTCTTGCCTGCTCTATTTGGTCCTGGCGCTCACCAAACAGTTTCTTGGTTGCACCAAACTGGATGTCACTAATGGCCGCCATCTTTAACGCGCCTTCGACCAAACGAGCAACGTCCGCCCCAAACTGTTTCTTAACGTGATTGATCGTCAACTGATTTTCACGAACAGCACGATAAATTATCGCGGCCACCATGCCATCTTCATCAACATACAACTCGTTAAGGATTTCCGCCATCCCAAGGCCCATACGAAAGCTGCTGTGCCCTTCGGCCCAAGCGCCCCCTGTGGTTAATGCTTTTTCTTCGGCCTGCTCTGAAAGATCGCAGACCTGACGTAGGCGGGACAAATTGAGTTCAGGACGCGCATCGCCGATCTTAGACAGCCACATTTCAATATTGACTGAACCATCAGCCAGTAATGGTTGTTCTTGTCTGACTTTAACCATGAAAAAATCGTTAAGTATTGGCGGCTTATTGGGGTTACCCCTAACGGACGAGGAGCGCTATAGATTCTACATGGGTTGTATGAGGAAACATATCAATTATTCCCGCCGATTGGAGCTCAAATCCCTGGTTTTCCAGGATTGCTATGTCTCGAGCCAGCGTCTCTGGGTTGCAGGAAACGTACACCACCCTGCTTACATCGCTACTGGCAAGCCTTTTGACCATCGCTTCCGCACCGCTTCGGGGCGGATCAAGCAGGACTTTATTAATCCCTTTCAAACTGTTGCTTTCAGCGATTTCTGACTGCAAGTCTTCAACGAAAAATGACACATTTTCCACACCATTGAGTCGCGCGTTTTCACGCGCCCGCGCAATACTGCTGGCGGATTGTTCTGCGCCCGTGACCTTCCTGGCAAACCGGGATATCGCGAGCGAAAAATTGCCTATTCCGCAAAAGGCGTCAAACACCTGGTCCGTCGGATCGATATCCAGCAGTTCTATCGCCTTGGCCACCATTAACCTGTTTACCGGAAGGTTCACCTGCGTGAAATCCTGCGGGGAGAATTGAAAAACCAGGCCGTAATCAGGCAACTCATAATGCAGCACGTCAGTGTTGTCCTGCGGAAAAATTTTATGGGTACTATCGAGCCCCTCCGGTTGCAGAAACATCTGGACAGATTGCTCATGCCCGAATGACTGCAGTTTCTGCAGATCATCCTCCGACATTGCCGCCAGATGGCGAAAGATTAACGCGACATCACTGTCGCCGCAGGCAACTTCAATCTGCGGAATTGTCGTTGGCTGACTCAAGCCACTAATGAGTTCTATCAAAGGCTCAATCAGATTTGAAACCGGATCGACAAGTATCGGACAATTTTCAATGTCGGTAATATAAGGCTTCATCTTTTCCCTAAAACCTACCAGCACTCTGCCTTTTTTGTCCACATACTTCACCCCAAGGCGCGCTTTAGTGCGATAGCCATAGGGAGGCGCAAAGATAGGTTCCATCCATTCCCCGGGCACAATCTGATCAAATGTTTGTTGAACCTGGGCCTGCTTCAATGCCAACTGATAGGCATGGCTTGCATGCTGGAAACTACAACCGCCACAAAACGACGCTGCTTTACACAAGGGCGTTACCCTGTGACTGGATGAAGTAACGACTTCAGTCGATCGCAGGTACAGCCGCTTTCGTTTTCTGGCAACGGGCACCGCAATAACTTTTTCTCCAGGCAACGCACCAAAAACAGCGTGCTTTCCGTCTGCAGTATAGGCGCAGCCATCCTTTGCCACGGTTTCCACCGTGACCTCAATAGGGTCGTTTGATTTCATTGAGAACTGTTCGATTAACCGTTGCTAAATACACCGGTGGAAAGGTACCGATCGCCGCGATCACATGCAATAGCCACAATGGTGGCATTGGTCACTGCGTCACTTAGCAACAAAGCACCTGCCACCGCTCCACCCGAGGAAACACCGGAAAAGATGCCTTCCTCTTTCGCTAATCGCCGCATGGTCACCTCGGCAAGAGTTTGCTCGACGTCAAGCACTCGGTCAACATGTTCGCTGTTGTAAATCTTTGGCAGATAAGCTTTCGGCCATCGACGAATTCCCGGTATTTGTGAACCCTCAACAGGCTGCAATCCAACAATCTGGATATCCGGGTTCATCTCCTTGAAGTATCTTGAACATCCCATAATAGTACCGGTCGTACCCATCGAACTAACGAAATGCGTGATCTCGCCTTTTGTCTGCCGATAAATTTCCGGCGCGGTTCCTTCGTAATGAGCAATCGGGTTGTCTTCGTTGGCGAACTGGTCAAGGACATGGCCTTTCCCTTCTAACTGCATTTTTTTTGCAAGATCACGCGCGCCCTCCATACCTTCTTGCTGGGTGACTATTAAAAGCTCCGCGCCATAAGCCGCCATCGAAGATTTACGTTCCGCACTCATGTGAGCGGGCATAATCAGCACCATCCGATAACCCTTAATCGCCGCAGCCATGGCCAGCGCTATGCCTGTATTGCCGCTGGTCGCCTCAATAAGCGTATCGCCGGGTTTGATAGCCCCTCGTTCTTCGGCGCGCTGAATCATACTGATAGCAGGTCGATCCTTAACCGACCCAGCGGGATTGTTGCCTTCCAATTTGACCAAAATGGTATTACTCGTGTCACCAGGAAGACGTTGAAGCCTGACGAGCGGTGTTTCACCAATGCAGTCTTCAATGGTGGGATAATCAGTCATGAACGGGCGCCTACTTACAGGAATCGACATCATAGAAGAAGTTTGAAGGTCCAGATAATACCAGGATTGTCTATTCAAATTCATTTCAGGCATAAGCTACCACCTCAGTGTATATTCCCTATACAAGAATAAGCTGGGGAAATAGAAAAGGATGCGATTCTCTTCCGAAATCTTCCTGTTATTGCTTCTCGCGATATCCCCGCTCCTGATACTGGGGGGGCTGTCTTTGAGCTTTACGATGCTTGATGAGTGGTTCCTTTTAGCCGGCGCCATGAGCATCATGTTCGCACTGACCGCGATCGCTCGATTACACCACAGATTATTTCAACCCCTAAAGACGCTTATTGAAAACCTTTATAAAACCGCTGAAACACCAGAAAACCATCAACCGCCGGAGTTGCGACAATTGCTGCAGGCGATTCGCTTTTATTCAGCAGCCGGTAACGTTGATGTAATGAACCGAATCAGGGAACTTGAACTAGTGACGCGCAACCACATCAGCGCACAAATTGCGTACGACCTGTTACTAAAACAGGAACGTGAAGTGCTCAGGGAAACAAAACGTGACCTGGCTGATGCCAATAAAAAGTTCGTGGTTCAAAAACTACTGGCACGTGAGACTGCAAAAAAAGTGTTTGCGTTGGCCAACAGCAATCCCCTTGGCCCCGAGACCGTCACAGAACTTGAAAACCTTCAGTTTCTGCTCACAGATTCACATCACTTTTCTGCAACGGAAAATCACGATCTTTTAATGTTGATTGATCGCGTCATCGACATTACAGCACCCCTTTCAAGAATGCGAAATAGCGCTTTTTATGTTGAATTTGAAGCGGATTGCCCGCGCCACTTTGACATGGACAACCAACGATTTGGTTTCAGTTTTTTTCAGTTGATCATCGGCTACCTGACACCCGATGACCAAAATCAAGACCAAAAAGAACAGATTTTTCTTAAGGTCAAGCAAACTACCAGAGGCTTTTCGTTAACTTTCCCAAAGGCATCAAACCCAAAGCCGAATGCAGCGCTAGAAAAAGGTTTGAAATCCGCTGGCGCCACATGGAACCATAAAACGCTGAACTTCCCCGCCACGATAACCTACCAGCAAATGCCAACAAACACCGATCTCACCGCGATTGTAGTCGCACAGAACAAACACGAACGGGCAAGTCTTACTAAAAGGCTAAATTTTCTTGGGGTCCAGTGTATTACCGACTTCAAAAACCAGCACTTGGATATCTGTATCGTTGCCGATGAAACAAGTGAGGTGTTCCATGCGATCAAACTCTACCTGCCAGAGACAGCCTTTGTACTGATGCTAAACAACCGTCAGTATTATCACCAGCCACGATGGATCGCCTTGAATGACCCCGTGACACAAAATCAATTGAAGAAAGTCGTCGCCAGGGTTGCCAGCACAAAAAAGATCTCTTACGACAAGAATATTCTTGTGGTTGATGACAGTGAGGTCAATATTCGATTGCTTGAGATACAACTTAATGAGCTGGGTCACAACGTTACTATCGCTGGTAACGGTGAGGTAGCAGTTGCCCTGGCAACGAAAGATCGATTCGAGATGATCTTCATGGATATACAAATGCCAGGCATCGACGGGCTGGAGGCAACCCTCAGAATTCGCCAACAAAATCGAACTGTCCCCATTATGGGATTGACTGCTCACGCCACAGCAGAAGAGCGAAAAGAGTACTTGAGGGCAGGCATGAACGACGTCCTTATCAAACCAGTCAGCATAGAGCGCCTTCGCGGCTTGACGCAGCGACTGGGCCGACCCGATGCTTTTCCTCCCATGGCGGCATCTGGCACCAATGCCCTGCCAGCATTCGATCTGAACATGGCGCTAGCAAACGCAGGTGATCGCCGCGACCTTGCAACTGAACTGTTTGACCTGCTTCTGGCAACCCTCCCCGAGGACCTTAATGCCATAAACGCAGCATCGAGTAATACTGACGAACTTAAACGCACTGTTCACAAGTTACATGGCGCGGTTCGTTATTGTGGGGTTCCAAGACTTGCAAAGGCTATCGAAAAGCTGGAATTAGCATTGAAGAACGGTAATGGTTCTGAAGTCCAGCCGCTGCTAAACCTGCTAAACGGTGAAGTGACTGCTCTTAACACCTGGCATCAGGACAACCCCGATATTTTAAGTTCAAAAGATCAACAACTCAAACACCATTAGACGCGATGACATAGGCGATGGCATAGTCACGCTCATCAGACAGGCTAATATGAATATCAGAGATGCCAAGCTCTTCGGCTCGAGATTTCGCTTCCCCTGTTAACCTGACCAGAGGAGCACCGCTCTCCATTCGAGCTATTTCGATATTTCTAAAATGCACTCCTCTACTCATACCCGTCCCAAGCGCCTTGGAAACAGCTTCTTTAGCAGAAAACTGCCTCGCCAAATAAGCCGCCAGTCGGCTACCAGTGAGTGACCGATGTTCACTGGTACACAGAATTTTGTCAGTAAAACGTCCACCAAAGCGCGCAAGGGATCTTTGGATCCTTCTGATATCTACAATGTCGGTGCCTATTCCAACGATCACAAGCGAGCACCTTTGAACAGGCTGCGGCTTTTGAGGGGTTTGTCGCCCAGCAACTCTGCGAGCGAAAGCCTTGTCAGGTTCAACAACCGCCTACTATCCACTCGCTCGAGATCACCCGTGGCGATTCTGAGCACTTCGACGCCAGGAAAGGTTTCACCCTGAGGTTCTTGTATTGCATGAAACCCCTCATGGACCACAAATCGATAGTCCTGGTCAGCAGAAATCGGTTGCCCGTCACGTGAGTCGTAATCAAAATTAATCCCGTAACCCAGTTCCTGCAATAGGCATAGCTCGAACCTTCTGATGGCTAACACCTCGTCAACCGACGATTGTTTTGAGGGAGCTTGTCCTACTATTGAGTGTTCAGGTAACACCAGTTCTGAAAGAAGATTCTCGTACCCCTGATATAAGCCAGTAATCGGTTCGAATCGATCCAATAACCTATAGAGCAGTTCATTGACATACAGACCAAGCATCAACGCCTTGCCAGTCAGGCCGAACGGCTTCTCAGGGAAATCTATCGTCGTAGAAGTCTTTAACTCACCACGGCCGACGGAGGCAATCAGCAATGGTGAAAATGGTTGCAACCGGTTCCTTATCTTCGACTTGGGAGACCTCACACCTTTCGAGACTACTGAGTATCGCCCTGAATCACGGGTAAACAAGTCTAGTATTAAGCTGGTATCACGATAATTTCTGGCATGCAGAATGTAAGCAGGTTCAAGTGTTCCAGCTTCATACATCGTCGTAACCAAGACTCCTGATAGCGCGCTCATCATCAGACCAACCCGACTTGACCTTCACCCAAGTATTCAGCATAACTTTTACGCCGAGCACCCTTTCCATGTCTTTCCGGGCATCTGTACCGACCCGTTTTAGTCGCTCTCCTGATTTCCCAATCAGAATACTTTTCTGGCCATCCTTCTCAACAAAGATTGTTGCATCGATGTGGGTTGCCTTCTCTCTTTCCTCAAACTTCTCAATTTGAATGGTAAGGGCGTAAGGAAGTTCATCGCCTAACTGACGCATGAGCTTTTCACGAATGATCTCAGAAACAAGAAACCGTTCGGTGCGATCCGTTACCTGCTCCGCGTCAAAATAAAATGGTGATTCCGGCAACGCTTCACAAATCACTTTTTCAAGCTCTTCAAGATTGGCGTTCTTTTCAGCCGATACGGGCACCAGGTTCGTATCAGGATATTTCTCCTGAAGCCCGGAGAGCATAGGGAACAACGTATTCTTGTTTTCGATCAGGTCAATCTTGTTAACGACAATAATCTTCTTGGCTTTCGATTGATTAAAAAGGCGGGAAACTTCCTGATCGTCTTCACCTATTTTTCCCCTGTCGAGTATGAACAACAGCACATCCACATCACGCAGCGCGCTTTTAGCGCTCTTATTCATGTAGCGATTCAGCGCCTTGGGCTCATTCAAGTGAATACCCGGCGTATCTACGAAAAGTATCTGATGAGAACCCGTCGTCTTGATGCCTAAAAGATTGTGCCGAGTGGTCTGCGGCTTTCTGGAAGTAATGCTGATCTTTTGGCCGAGAAGCGCATTCAATAACGTCGACTTACCAACATTGGGACGACCTACTATAGCGACATAGCCACACCGCGTATTCAATTGATCACCTCCAGGTGCTTAAGAGCAAGTTCGGCGGCCTTCTGTTCGGCTCGCCTTCGTGAAGTTCCAATTGCTCTGATTGTGCTGTTAAAGGATAAAGATCGACACTCGATCTCAAAATATTGATTAGGAGATTTGCCCGTCATACCAACCAAAATATAATCCGGCACTGGCTTCCCTGCAGCCTGAAGGTGCTCCTGAAGTTGAGACTTGGCATCTTTCGCTATATTCGAAGTCGTTAGTGCTGCCAGCCGTTCTTTATATAATCCCAGGACACAATCCGTTGCTTCGTTGATTCCCCCGTCCAGAAAAACTGCCCCTATGATCGCTTCTACCGCATCTGACAGGATCGAGTCCCGCTCGAAACCGCCACTATTAAGCTCGCCACTTCCCATTGTCAGGAAACCACCAAGATCCAGCTCCCTGGCAATTTCTGCAAGTGTTTGCTCTTTGACCAGCCGAGCTCTTAGACGGGACAAGTCACCTTCTTTTGCCTCGGGAAAACGCTTGAACAGCGCCGAGGCTACGACAAAGTTAAGGATTGAATCTCCAAGAAATTCTAGACGTTCATTATTCCGCTCACCGAAACTTCGGTGCGTTACCGATTGATCGAGTAACGATGCATTTTTAAATGTGTATGCAACACGCGACTCAAGTTTCTTTAAATCGGACACGCTGACCCGCACTAATCTCTAAGGGGAACTTTCTTGTCGAAAACAGCGATTAAGCTCAAGTTGTTAACCAGATGAACCCGCTCCTCGTAATCCAGGACTAATTCGGTCCCAGCTTTGCTACGAACAACTGTCAGATGCTTCTTAAGGTCAAAATCACGGATGTTATTTATCTTCAACCGTTTACTCATGGTCTCTCTGATATGAGCCTCTCTCTGGAGAGCCAAGCCGTTTTCCTTCGACATCTTCTCCATGACGCTGCTCATAGTGTTGTGATCCAGATAAAGCGGCACCAGTCGCGAGCCCACTGAGACCAGTGACGCGATGATCAGGAGGGTAATCATAACGCTACCGATGCTCCCTCTCTGTCGGTGCTTGCCTAGCAAGGTTCCTCTATTCATCCTCTGACTCCTTACTGTATCCAACCATTGCGCGAAAACTCCGGCAATCGAAGTCCCGGCTTTTTATGCAGCCAGATCGCTACCGCCCTGCCAACGATATTATGTTCTGACACTAATCCCCAATATCGACTATCGCTGCTCTGATCGCGATTATCTCCCATCATGAAATAGTGGCCTTCCGGAATCACCCATTCATCAACACTTGTTTCACGATAGGGGTTCCTTTGAATCAAGTGCTCAACGGCTCCCAGCTTCTCCGTATATTGCAGAACCGTGGGGTTCACGGGAGGTATCTGGGCAACAAAAGTCTGATTCTGTCGCTTGTCGTTGATATACACGGTCTTATCCTGATACCGAACGACATCACCGGGTATTCCCACCACCCGTTTGATGAAATATTCGTCCTGATGGGGGGGGATAAAGACCATCACCTCGCCGTTCTTTGGCGCTGTAATATCAACAATTTTAGTACCAACAACAGGCAATCTGATGCCATAGGTGAATTTGTTAACCAGAATAAAATCACCGACAGCAAGCGTCGGAATCATCGAACCTGTGGGAATTTGAAAGGGCTCAAACAAAAAAGAACGCAATACTAAAACAATAGCAAGCACAGGGAAAAATGAAATTGAATATTCAACAAAGATCGATTCTTTGAGCATCGCCTCACGAGATTTTCCATCGATATCACCGGCTGCAGCAACACGGCTGAGCCTCTTTGGACGAAACACCAAGTGGTCCACCAACCACACAATACCAGTTAACGCGGTGGCAAGAACGAGGATAAGGGGGAAATTAATACTCATTTTTCTACCTTCAGCACCGCCAGGAATGCTTCCTGCGGAATCTCAACGCTACCGACCTGCTTCATTCTCTTTTTCCCTGCTTTTTGCTTCTCTAGTAATTTTTTCTTTCGGGTAATGTCGCCACCATAACATTTGGCAGTGACATTCTTGCGCAATGCCTTCACCGTCTGTCTCGCAATAATCTGCCCGCCGATGGCCGCCTGAATGGCAACATCAAACATCTGCCGTGGTATCAGTTCTTTCATCTTTTTCGTGAGTGAAAAACCTTTCCCCCTGGCGTCGTCCCTGTGAACAATTACTGCCAAGGCGTCTACGATATCACCGTTAATTAGCACGTCGAGCCTGACCAGATTGGACGCTTCGAATCGATCGAACGAATAGTCAAGCGAAGCGTATCCCCGAGAGACCGATTTAAGCCGATCAAAGAAATCGAGTACAACTTCATTCATCGGCATGTCATAAGCCAAAGAAACCTGTTTACCGACAAACTGCATGTCTTTTTGAACACCTCGCCTTTCAATACAAAGCGTAATGACACTGCCCACATGTTCTGATGGCACCAAAATGTTTGCTCGCACTATTGGCTCGCGCATCTCTTCTATCGTAGATGGATCGGGCAATTGAGAAGGATTATCAACCTTAGTGACATCACCGGATTTAGTCAGCACTTCATAAACTACCGTGGGAGCCGAAGTGATCAGGTCGAGGTTATATTCCCGCTCCAAACGCTCCTGGATGATCTCCATGTGAAGCATGCCAAGGAAACCACAGCGGAATCCACTTCCCAGCGCATCTGAGCTTTCCGGCTCGTAAGCAAGAGAAGCATCATTTAAGGTAAGCTTTTCAAGCGCGTCCCGGAAGTTGTCAAAATCGTCCGAACTAACCGTGAACATCCCTGCATAAACCTGCGGCTTTATTTTCTCAAAACCCGGCAGCGTTGGCACAGATTCCTGATTAGCACTCAGCACAATCGTGTCACCGACAGGTGCGCCTTTCACATCTTTGATACCCGCGACGATAAAACCAACTTCACCACTACTAAGACTGTCTGTTTCTGTTCTTCTTGGCGTAAAAACCCCGACTGAGTCCACTTGGTGAACTTTCCGCAGGGACTTCGCAACGATTTTGTCTTTTTTGGAAATTTTCCCTTGCATAACTCTGACAAGAGAAACGACACCTAAGTAATTATCGAACCAGGAATCAATAATAAGCGCCTGAAATGGTTCCTTGCGCAGATCCTCCGGCGGCGGAATGACCGCGACTATCTCTTCCAGCAGGTCCTCCACACCAAGACCGGTTTTCGCACTGACCTGCAGGGCACCTGTCGCATCAATACCGATAATTTCTTCAATTTCCTGAATGACACGATCGGGTTCCGCCTGGGGCAGGTCGATTTTGTTTAGGACAGGTAGCACTTCCAGATTCTGCTCTATCGCCGTATAACAATTAGCCACTGACTGGGCTTCCACGCCTTGGGCGGCATCCACTACCAGCAAAGCGCCCTCACAGGCTGCCATCGAGCGTGAAACCTCATAGGTGAAATCCACGTGACCAGGCGTGTCAATAATATTGAGCTGATAGGTATTCCCATCCTTGGCGTCATACATAAGCGTCACGCTCTGTGCCTTGATGGTGATACCCCGTTCACGTTCGATATCCATCGAATCCAGTACTTGGGCCCCCATCTCGCGATCAGACAACCCTCCACATAGCTGGATAAAACGATCAGCCAGCGTGGACTTGCCATGATCAATATGGGCAATAATAGAAAAATTTCTGATACGTGCGGGCTCTGTCACAAAAACTCAATTTTAGGAAATCAGTGAGGGGGTTGGAGGTGTTTCGCGCGCAAGAAGTCTATAGGAAAGCGTCCCCGCGCGCCATTGGCCCCTACATAACAGGCACCTTCAGCGCCAGATACTGAGGCAATTTATTTCGGACAATCCTGATATGAACCGAAATGTCACCTGGCAGAGCCGCAACGAGCCTCTCCAACTGAGCTACGCTGGTAACGGCTTCACCATCAACGTCAGTTAACACATCGCCGGGCTGAATCCCTGCGTCACGAGCCGGACCAGCGTACACCTGACTGATAATGACACCTTTTCCAACGTCCAATCGACGTTTATCTGCGTCTTTTAGGTCAACGATATCAATGCCTATTCGGTTTCCATTGACTGCCGAAGGTGAGCTGTTACTCCGTGGATCAAGACTCCCATCATCCAACTTACCGATAGTCACTGCTATTTCCTGGCGTTTACCACTGCGCATTACGTCAAGGGTCGCAACTGATTCGGCTCTGGTCCGGCCAACCAGATGGGGCAGGTCCGACGAAAGATCGATGATTTTGCCATTGAAAGACAAGATGATATCGCCTTCACGCAGCCCGCTGTCTTCAGCGGGGCTATCGGCGAATACCTGAGTGACAAGCGCACCCGCAGGCCTATCCAGGCCAAAGGACTCAGCCAGATCCCGATCCACTCGCTGGATCAAGACCCCAAGCCATCCGCGGGAAACCACACCCTTATCTTTTAGCTGTTCCGCAACTTCCATCGCGACATCAATTGGAATGGCGAAAGACAGGCCCATAAAACCGCCGGACCGAGTCAATATTTGTGAATTGATCCCAACGACCTTGCCATTTAGATCCAGCAAAGGTCCGCCGGAATTACCTGGATTGATCGCCACATCAGTCTGAATAAAAGGAACATAGTTGCCATTGTTTTCCGGCAAACTTCTGCCTGTTGCGCTGACAATACCCGCCGTCACGCTATGTTCGAAACCGAATGGTGAACCGATGGCAACAACCCACTGACCTGCTTCAAGGCTTTCAGACGAGCCCATTTCCAACGTCGGAAGATTCTCACCTTCTATTTTTAACAACGCCAGATCCGACAGGGGATCCTGCCCAACAATCACTGCTTCGCGCTCTCGCCTGTCGCTAAGGGCCACCATAATTTCGTCCGCGCCATCAACAACATGATTGTTAGTCAAAATGTACCCATCTGACTCGATAATAAAACCGGAACCCGCACCGGGGCCTGGTTGCTGGCGCTCTGGCATCTCGCGAAAGTAGCGCCTGAACATCTCTGGCACATCCTGCTCTTTTAAGCCCTCGAACCGATCAACTTTTGCCCGGGTTGTTCTAATGTTAACGACGGCCGGCGATGCCTTTTTTACCAGCTCTGTGAATTCAGGGTAATCGGCTCGCACCGAGAATAGAGACAAAGTACCCACCACGAGCAGCATTGCGACGATGATTAATTTCTTCATGATAAGTTTTCCGATATTTTTAGCGCGCTCTGTGGCACCGAGTAACAAACAAGAAATCCGGCCAGGAATGCCGTCAGGGCGATACCAACCGTCAGGACTTCAGAAAGCCCAAGACTATCGCAGCCTACAACCGCAATAACGGTTGCGAGAAGGGGCTTGATCCAGCTGTTCCAGAGCATTCCCCACTGTGCGTGGAGCGACAATTCAACTATAGCTGAGTCGCCGCGAACCTGCGGCAGGTTAACGACTTTAAGCTTATCAGCACACCCAGAACACCCGCTGCAGGCTGGACCTTGAGACGCAAAATAATCTCTGTCTGGCGAAATGCGATTTACATTAAGTAAGGTCATAGCGTTAGGATCATCCAGTCGAACTAATAAATAACTGGCTCAACTGATTTAGCTACCCGCCGAGCGGTTCGCACAGGAACCTCTCCAACGACCGTTATCTGTCGGCCGGTTTTCTGGTGGCGGCGAGTAATGACAGCGGTGCCGCCTTCCGTCGTTGCAAGGTCGGGCATCGGCGCGCGGCCGGTTGTTTCGATGAAGACCGAAAATGTGGCAAGACCATCAGTGAAATGGAGACGGTTACCTTGAATTCGAACGGGCCTGAAGCCATCAGGTAGCCAATTAACTTTCCAAACAGGCTTCTCTTTCCTTTCACTGACATCGAGCGCCAAAGGATGTGAGATGGTGCCCCCCCTTATTGCCGTCTGCATGCTTGATTTATTAACAGATTCACCCACTTCGATGTGCGTGAATTGGAATATTTCTTTAACTTTGCCGCGCTCTATTAAATGGGACTGCAGTAGCAGTCCGGTTTGCTGATCCAGCCAGACTCGATAACCATATCTATCATTAAACCTGGGTGAAACCGTTAAGACGACCGCATGACGCCCCGCGACTCTACCCTCACCTTGCATAGCAAGGTTGTATAAATTTTGGGTCGATAAAACCCGATCTGAAAATGCAGGTGTAAATGGGCCAATATGTACATCGTGATCCGACAAGTCGTCCGCAGATAGATCAGACCTGGGATGGTAACAATGTGCCTCACCATCTTCGCGATAGAGCTCATGAACATCACCATTCAGGTTATATAGCCTTTCAAGTTCCTTACCCTGTTCTACAACATGGACGATACGAACATTATCAAAACGGCTGCCCCGGATGAAAGTGAAGTTACCCGCATAGTTTTCACTGCGAAGCGCACGACCCATCTTCTCCAGCCACGCGGTCGGGGAGGAGCCTTCAGCGGATAGAGAGCCTTCAGCGGATAGAGAGCCTTCAGCGGATAGAGAGCCTTCAGCGGATAAAGAGCCTTCAGCGGACGCAGAGCCGTCAAGTTCAGCATAGACAAACCCTGGTAACAGCAATGCAGACACCACACTTAAGGTGCCCGCAAGCCATCTTGTTGCGATATATGCTTTCATGAGGAATATATTATTTTTTCGGCGTTTCTTTATAGTTCACAAATTGCTTGCTGGGGTTCATTCGACTCATCTGGTCGTGTTGATTAAGGTAGGCGCGGAGTCGACGCTGCTTTTCTTCATCAAGCTCTACAAGTTCCGAAGTCCGGGGCTGAACATCACTCTGATTTGCGACTGGCTGGACATCGAGTGTTCGAGACTGATTGCTTGAAACAGTACCCATAGAACCCCTCTGCGCATCGGCAAATGAAGATGATTCCGATGGCTGCTGAATACCGATATAGATGGCAACCACCATCGAAGCTGCCAGCGCCAGGCTTCCAGCGACAACGGTTTTAGGAGGGACCCGTTTTTTGACTTCTTTGGAATGGCTGTCTTCAGAACCAATCGCATCAGTAATGCGCGCGAATAACTGCTGGTGATCCTCAATGGAAACAGCGCCACTATCCGTTCTTAATGTTGAACCGACATGCTGGTAAGTAGCCCAGCTGGACGTCAAAGATTCATCGGAACGAAACTCCCGGACCAATCGGTGTAACTCGATTTCGCTTGCCTCGCCGTCAATGAACGCCGACAAGGACTCTCTTTTTGTATCCAGTGTGCTTCTAATCACTCGTTTCCCTCAGAATGCCCACAATATAGGGCTATCAACCAATCGCTTCAATGCTTTTCTCAACCGCTTCCCTAGCCCTGAATATGCGGCTACGGACCGTTCCAACCGGGCATTCCATCACCTCGGCAATTTCCTCGTAGCTCATCCCTTCAAACTCTCGAAGAGTGACTGCGACCTTTAATTCCTCGGGCAAATTCTCAATAGCATCAAAAATCACTTTTTGTAGCTGCTCCGTCGCAAGACGGCTCTCGGGCCCCGCTACATCCTTTAAGACAGCAGAATCCGCCTGAAATTCCCCATCAACATCAATATCTGTGTCTGGCGGTCTTCGTGACTTGGAAACAAGGTAATTTTTAGCCGTATTAATGGCTATTCTGTACAACCAAGTATAAAACGCACTATCACCCCTGAATCGCGGCAATGCCCTGTAGGCCTTTATGAACGCCTCCTGAGTGACATCCTGCACCTCGTCAGAGTCACGAACGTAACGACTGATCAGGCCTGCAATCCTATGCTGGTACTTAAGCACAAGAATATCAAACGCTCGCTTATCACCACGCTGGACACGCTCTACCAGCTGCTTATCGTTTGTTTCTGTCGTGTTCAATCTACCCCCACTGCCTGGCTGAACACTGGATTAACCCCCGGCTTTTTCACTACTTCTAGTCCTACGTACATCTGATTACTCGATTAAGCATTAGTTCAATCGGACTCAACGAATTCCATCATAACAAACACTCAGCGTAGCTGACCCTGTACCCCCCTAATTAGAAAGTGTAATCTCCGGATCTAACGATCCTTGGTGGGTAAAAATGACTCAAATCGAGCACCAGTATGATGTATTAATTGTCGGTAGCGGAGCTGCCGGGATGACCCTTGCACTAAAACTGGGAAGACATTATCGAATCGCAATGCTCTGCAAGGACGACCCTACAGAGGGCTCAACCTACTACGCTCAAGGTGGTGTCGCCGCCGTGTTGGACGAATACGACAGTGTTCAATCCCATATCGAGGACACCCTAGGGGCCGGAGGAGGCTTGTGCCACAGAGATGTCGTAGAGTTTACCGTACAAAGAAGTGCGCAAACCATCAACTGGCTGGTGGAACTGGGGGTGAACTTCGACACCCACACTACCGGGGACGGTAACACAGAGTTTCACCTCACCATGGAAGGAGGCCACAGCCACAGACGCGTTATCCATGCCGCTGACGCAACCGGCCGCGAGATTGCTGAAACCTTAGGCAGCCACCTGGACACCCTGAAAAATGTGACCATATTTCCCCGTTATGTTGCTGTGGATCTGATCACCAGAGACAAGATAGGACTGCGCGGGAAAGACTGTATTGGCGCCTATGCACTGAATCTTGAAAGCCAGCAGGTCGAACTCTTCCGGGCAAAGTACGTTGTCCTGGCTACCGGTGGCGCCTCAAAGGTCTACCTTTACACCAGCAATCCCGACACGGCATCAGGTGACGGAATTGCCATGGCCTGGCGGGCCGGATGCAGGGTCGCGAACCTGGAGTTCAATCAGTTTCACCCTACCTGTCTTTATCATCCGGAAGCCAAATCCTTTTTGATCACAGAAGCCCTGCGCGGCGAAGGCGCGAAATTAGTACTCCCGAACGGACACCGCTTTATGCCCGATTTCGACGAGCGTGCTGAGCTTGCTCCCAGGGACATCGTTGCCCGTGCTATCGACCATGAAATGAAGCGGCTTGGCTGTGACTGCGTTTATCTCGATATTCGTCACAAAGGCAGCGACTTCATCATGTCGCATTTCCCCACTATTCATGCACGTTGCCTGGAACTTGGCATCGATATTACTAAAGAATTAATACCGATCGTTCCAGCCGCCCATTACACCTGCGGTGGAATCATGACGGATACCCATGGCATGACCGACTTGCCACATCTGTATGCTATTGGTGAATCAAGTTTCACCGGACTCCACGGTGCGAACCGAATGGCCAGTAACTCTTTGCTGGAGTGCATGGTATTTGCAACTGCAGCGGCAGAGCACATCAATTCTCAACCTGAATCACTTGATTCCAATCTGGAAATTCCCTTCTGGGACGAAACGCAGGTGACCAATTCAGATGAAGACGTCATCATTTCGCACAATTGGGAAGAACTTCGTCGATTTATGTGGGACTACGTGGGTATCGTGCGAACCGACAAACGTCTGCAGCGCGCAAGACGCCGAGTACAACTCTTACAGCAGGAAGTGACCGAGTACTACAGCAACTACAGGATCAGCAGCGATTTGCTGGAACTGCGTAACCTGATCCAGGTTGCAGACCTTATGATTCAATGCGCAATACGACGCAAGGAAAGCAGGGGCCTGCACTACACCCTGGATTATCCCGAACAGACCGAGCAGGCAACTGACACGGTACTGACCCCGCCTTTTTTTGGTTAGGCTCCTGATGATAAGGAAAGATTCAGCAGCTTGGGACCATGGTGGCGGATGAAGACAGTGAGTCGACGATAGGTGTGTTTTTCGCAGGCATCCCTGGCTACCACTAAGGCAAGCTCTTCATCCTTAAGCTTGAATCTAAGCACTACAAAAAAATAGCCAACATGTAGCGGGCTTCGAAGCTCGGCTTCCTGCCACCGGCCATCGCTGAAGCCAAGCGACCATGTTTCATCACGAAAAACAATCTGTTCGACAACCAACGTTTTTCCCAAATGATTCCGGTTGTGCGCCAGATGAATCAGGGAAGTGAATAAGGCCAGTGTCAGCGCCCATTGAAGCGGTAACCAAAAAATCGGATTTACCCACAACGCAACAAGGGCTGCCATGTGTGTGGCAAGTTTCAACAAGCTATGCGCGCGTGATCGATTCAGGCTCAGATACAAACGATCTGCAGAAAAAACTTTAGGGCTGGACACGATCCAGAATCCTTTCAACCAGCGCTGCTAGTGCTGGATCATCGGATTGGCTCTTTCGAGAGAACCAATCCCATAAATCAGGATCATCCTGTTCGAGCAACTTAATGAACGCGCTCTGCTCATCGGCGCATAGTTCTGCGAAAACCTCGTCAAAGTAGGGCAAAAGCAGTAAATCCAGCTCTAACATTCCCCTGCGCGACCGCCACCGCAAGCGATTATATTCAAGTTCACTTAATTCCAATTGTTTTCCCCATTTAATCTGCACGACCTGACCCAAACAAAACCAATGGGCCTATCGATCAAAAAAGCGTGTAAAATAGCCATTCGTAATGGCGCATAAATATCCATGTCACAGAATACCGAGTCACAGAATACTGGGTCACAGAGCACTGAGTCACAGAGCACTGAGTCACAGAGCACTGAGTCACAGAGCACTAAGTCACAGAGCACTGAAACAAAAAGCATCGAGCTTGATCATTTCGGTTTCCTAAAAGTTTCAGGCGTCGATGCGGTTAAATTTTTACAAGGTTACACTACCTGCGATCTTGCTGTCCTGACGGATGACGCTGCTCAACTGGGTGCCGTCTGCAATATCCAGGGGCGAATGATAGCCAGCTTCATTGTCATCCGACAGGGACAGGATCTGGTATTGCGGATGCACAAATCACTGATATCCAAAACCATCGCGTTCCTGACTAAATATATCGTATTTTCAAAAGCCGAACTTGCAGATATCTCTGAAAACCTCCACTGCTATGGCTCACCCAACACTGAGTCAACCGCTGGCGAATCACCTTACCCCATGAAAACAGATAACGGTGCCATCACCATAGAACTCGGTAATCGCCAGGAGCAGTGGGCAGAACACGACCAAACGCCAGGGTCCAAAGGGATGATCGAGCAATGGACTGATGCCGAGCTGGACGCGGGCGTCGCCTGGGTCGACGAAAAATCCTGCGAGGCGTACCTTCCACAAACGCTTAATTATCATCAACTCGGCGGCATCAGTTTCACAAAAGGTTGCTACCTGGGACAGGAGATCGTCGCAAGAATGCAGTACCGTGGTGCACTGAAAAAAAGACTACACCAGATCGAATCCAGAGCCCAAGGTAGAGACCTGACGGCAGGCACCATTGTCGTCGCAGGTTCCCGCGCTTGCCTGGCTGTTCTGTCTAACCCGACCGCAGACCCCATTGCCGTTGTCTGGAGCGACAAGACCGTTGATACGGCATCGCCCCTGGGAGCTGCAGCCAATCTTGAAATAGCAGATTAAGCCGGGCCCCAACACCGGCAGCGCCGGTTAGCCGTTTTTACCTAGCTCGCCAAGCGGATGAATGCCCTCCCACACCGGTTCAAAATGCTCATTTAGGTATTCTTCAGGCACACCGGAAGCAGATGGGTAAACCCAGGCAGGGTTTTTATCTTTATCGACCAGTAAAGCACGCACCCCCTCCGGAAAGTCAGGGTGTCGTATGCACTGGTAGGCAATGACGAGTTCCATCTGGAACATTTCCTCGAGTGACATTCCCTTAGACCTGCGAATCTGCTCAAAAAATATTCTGGCTGTGGTGGCTGAACCGCTTTGATAGGTCGCAACAGCGCCGGCAAGCCATTCATCAATCTGTAGCGCGGACAATCCTGAATCAAACGCTTCAAAAAAGTGCTCCGCATCCAGACAGGATTGAATAAACTCTGATATCAACTCTCGGTGCTTCAGCAGCTTCGTTGGAAGAGTTTCGCCAACAGCAAAACCAGACAAAATTTGAGTGATCGCTTGGGCATTCGCTGCCGGGTCCTGCACCCAGTTCTGCTCGGAAAGCTTAGCGATAATTGCCTGCTTATCCTCCTGTGCGACGACGACATCGAGCAGGCCCAGGGCGATCGCATCACCTGAAGAAAGCATACAGCCCGTCAAACCCACAAAGATCCCAAGCTGGTCCGGGAGCTTCGACAAAAAATAGGTTCCTCCTGCATCGGGGAACAGACCAATGGTGATTTCCGGCATCGCGATCCGAGTGGCAGGCGTCCCCACACGGTGCGAACATCCACCCAGCAGGCCCAACCCGCCGCCCATCACAATACCGTTTCCCCAGGCAATGACCGGTTTCTTTGCTGTGTGAATTGCATAATCAAGTTTGTATTCATTTAGAAAAAAAGATCTCGCATAGAGATTATCTCCCCCATCGGATTCCTTAATACTGTGATAAAGCGCGGTAATATCCGCACCTGCGCAGAACGCCTTCTCGCTGCTGCTATCAAGGATAATGCAGGCAATATTGTCATCCTCCAGCCAGGCATAGATTTTCTCCGCCAACTGGTCGATCGTATCCAACAACAGGCTGTTAAGGGGCTTCTCCCGCACCATTCGTGCAACTGCAATGTCACCACCAGCCCCAAGGTATTCAAACTGAACTAACGATTCCATTTAGTTTTCCTTTCTATAATAAGTTTAGACACGCCAATCAACCGCCGTTTCGCCCAACTCGCCAAGCAGGCTATTGCACTGCGAAAAATGCCTACAGCCAAAAAATCCCCTGTACGCTGATAGGGGTGAAGGGTGGGGCGCGGTCAACACCTTGTGCTTCCCACGGTCAATCATCGCGCCTTTTTTTTGCGCATAACTTCCCCACAGCAAGAACACGCAGGGTTTCTGGCGTCTGGACAAGCGCTCAATAACGCGATCAGTAAATACTTCCCAGCCTTTTCCCCGGTGGGAGGCTGCATGGTTCTGTTCGACAGTCAGCACGCTATTTAGCAGTAACACACCTTGCGAAGCCCAACTTTCCAGGCAGCCATGGTTGAACTCGCGGTTGCTGAACCCAAGGTCTGATTGGATCTCTAAATAGATATTTTTCAATGAGGGAGGCAGCGGCACTTCCCGTCTCACAGAAAAACACAAACCATGAGCCTGACCGGCTCCGTGATAGGGGTCCTGGCCAAGGATCACCACTTTTACGGATTCAAATGGCGTGCTGTTCAGGGCATTAAAATATTCGGAAACGTCCGGATAAATAACCTTCGCGGCAGCCTTCTCTGCGACCAGAAAGTCCCTTAGCGATTTCATATAGGGAAGGTCAAATTCGGGCGCTAGCTGTTCAAGCCAATCTGGTGCCAACTGGACGTCTTTGTCTCTAGCCATCCCTTTAGAACAAGCCTTTAAACTTTTGAACGCATATGCGGGAACAACAAAACATCTCTAATTGAAGATGAATCTGTGAGCAGCATCACCAACCGATCAATACCAAGGCCTTCACCGGCAGTCGGAGGCAGTCCATATTCCAGCGCCGTAATATAGTCATGATCATAGTGCATGGCTTCATCATCACCAGCCTCCTTTGCATCCACCTGATCCCTGAAGCGCTGCGCCTGATCTTCTGCGTCGTTAAGCTCGGAGAAACCATTAGCGATTTCCTTGCCCACCACAAACAGTTCAAACCTGTCGGTTACGTCCGGATCATGATCGCTACGCCGTGCAAGCGGTGACACCTCGGTAGGATGCTGTGTGATGAATGTTGGTTGTTCGATTTTGTCCTCAACCAAGGCCTCAAACACCTCCATCACCAACTTACCAAGACCCCAACCATCCCGGACTTCTACGCCGGATTTCGTCGCCAGTGCACGGGCCTTATCAATATTTTTAAGATCGTCTGGATCAACTGACGGGTTAAAATCACAAATCGCCTGAGCCATGGTTGTACGGGTAAAGGGTTTACCAAAATCGATCAGAACACCGTTATAGGTAAACTCTGTGGTGCCCAAAACGGAAATAGCCACTTCCCTGAACATCTCTTCTGTCATATCCATCAGGTCGTTGTAGTCGGCGTAAGACCAGTAGAATTCCAGCATCGTAAATTCCGGACTATGCTTCGTGGACATGCCCTCATTCCGAAAGTTGCGATTAATTTCGAATACTTTCTCAAACCCTCCAACAACCAGCCTCTTCAGGTTCAATTCCGGCGCGACACGCAGGTACATGTCTGTATCAAGGGCGTTGTAATGGGTCGTGAATGGCCGAGCGGTCGCGCCTCCTGGTGTGTTCAGCATCATCGGGGTTTCCACTTCCATGAACTCCCGCTCAATTAGAAACCTCCGGATGCCATCGACAATCTTTGACCGGCGAACAAACAACTCCCGGGTATCTTCGTTCACCATCAGATCAAGGTAACGCTGACGATATCGCGTTTCTGTGTCGGTCAACCCTTTGTGTTTATCCGGCAGCGGACGCAGGGATTTTGTCAACAACCGAATCTTACTCACTTTAACGGTTAATTCGTCCGTTTTAGTTTTCATCATGGAGCCTTCCGCACCCACAATGTCGCCAATGTCCCAGTGTTTGTATTCTTCGTAGACGTCCTCTCCTACATCGTCCTGACGAACATAAAGCTGAATCCTCCCGGACACATCCTGAAGAGTCAGAAAACTGGCTTTGCCCATCATTCTGCGCAGTATAACGCGTCCAGATACTGCGGTTTCTGTCGCATCGCCCTCAAGTTCTTCCTTGGAGTTTCCCCCAAATTGATCATGCAACCTGGACGCCAGGTGTTTTCTCCGAAAATCGTTCGGGAAGGGGTTACCCTTTAACCTTATTTCGTCCAACCGCGCTTTACGCAACGAGAAGATGTCGTTTTCGTCCAGTTCGGCTTCGTCTGTTTTTTTGTCTAGGTCTTTATTTTTACTTGTCGTCATGGCTATAAGCCCATCTTTAAGCTGGCTTCGATAAATTGATCCAGGTCTCCATCGAGAACTGCCTGGGTATTACTGGTCTCTATATTGGTTCTCAGATCTTTGATACGCGCCGAGTCAAGCACGTATGATCTTATCTGGCTTCCCCAACTGATATCTGACTTGTTCTCTTCCACCACCTGCATTTCTGCCTTTCTTTTCTGATCTTCATGTTCGTATAGCTTCGCTTTCAACTGCTTAACCGCTTGATCCCTATTTTTGTGCTGCGAACGCTGGTTCTGACACTGCACGACGATGCCACTTGGCATGTGCGTCAGACGGATAGCAGAATCAGTTTTATTGACGTGTTGACCACCCGCGCCGCTTGCCCGGTAGGTGTCTACCCGGACATCAGACATATCAAGATCTATTTCAATGTCATCGTCCAGCTCAGGAGCAACAAACACCGAGGCAAATGAAGTATGTCTTCGACTTCCCGAATCAAATGGCGATTTCCTGACCAATCTATGCACACCTGTTTCCGTTCTAAGCCAGCCAAACGCATGCTCGCCATCAATATGAATAGTGGCCCCTTTTATGCCTGCGACGTCGCCGTCTGAGACTTCCATAATCTCCGTTTTAAAACCGTGGCCTTCAGCCCAGCGAAGGTACATCCGCAGTAACATTTCAGCCCAATCCTGGGCTTCTGTACCGCCGGAGCCCGCCTGGATATCTAGAAAAGCACTATTGCTATCCATCTCGCCGGAAAACATGCGATTAAACTCGAGAACCCCTAGCCTGGATTCCAGTTCTTCGAGTTCGGACAGCCCTTCTTTAAAAAGGGCGTCATCGTTTTCTTCAGCTGCAAGCTCGACAATATCAGCAACATCACCCAGACCTGACTCGAGCGCTTCGATCGTGATGACCACCGTTTCAAGCGCCGACCTTTCCCGCCCCAGTTTCTGGGCATATTCCGGGTTGTCCCAAATGGATGAATCCGCGAGCTCGAGCTCTACTTCTGCGAGGCGTTCCTTACGATTATCATAGTCAAAGATACCCCCGAAGCACGTTAGTGCGTTCCTTAAGGTCTTTTATATGAGCCAAGGTTGCGTTGGTCTCTAACATGCTGATTAGTCTGCTCTTTGGGCCGGTTTTGGCTAAGTTCTAACGGACGCGCATTGTATCGAAATGGCTAGCCTGCCGCTACAAAATGACAGAAACGATCAGCTGAGGTTTTTCCATACCCCTGAATCTGTTCACCTCAAGGCGATAGGCACAACGGATATTCCTGTTTTCCGCCAAACCTGCGTGATTAAAACAGATCGCTTCCACCGGATCACCCGCTTCGGGTTGCAGCAGTAACTTTAGATGACGTCCACCAACAATCCTTTGGTCTAAAATTTCGAACTTTCCGTCAAATTCTGGCTCGGGGAAGCCCTGCCCCCAGGGCGCAGCCCGCTCAATCTCCTTCGCTAGCTGAACGGTAACCGGTTCCGCAATTTCACCGTCAGACATCACCACCTGTTCAATTATGGCCTCGCCCAGCGTGCGCCTCACTTCCTGGTCAAACGCTTCCCGGAAGCGATCATAATCAGCCTGTAGCAACGACAAACCGGCAGCCATCGCATGACCACCGAATTTGAGCAGCAGCCCAGGGTGCCTGGTCGCAATCGCATCTAATGCATCACGCAGATGAAATCCCGGGATAGAGCGCCCGGAGCCTTTGAGTTCGCCATCACCTGCAGGTGCAAACGCGATCACGGGGCGATGCGATTTCTCTTTGATTCTTGAGGCCACAATACCAACGACGCCCTGATGCCAATCAGGCCGATAAAAGCACAGACCCGCGGCCGTCTCTTGATCCAGTGATAACTGCTGCAAGTGCGCTAAAGCCATATCACGCATATCCGTTTCAATTTCCTTGCGCTCATTGTTCAGCGCATCAAGCTGCCCTGCCAGTTCTGCCGCCCTGCCTTCATCTGCAAGCAAACACTCGATGCCAATCGACATATCCTGCAAGCGCCCAGCGGCGTTAAGTCGCGGTGCAACTGAAAACGCCAGGTCACGTGTCGTCAGGTACTGCGGATTTACACCAGCGGCCTGCAGCATGGCTTTCAGTCCCGGGCGACAACGCCCTGCTCTTATCCTGCGAATACCTGCTTCGACCAGGCGGCGATTGTTTTGGTCCATGGGCACAACGTCGGCCACCGTGCCCAGCGCCACCAGATCAAGCCACTCAGCCAGGTTAATTTCAGGATGATGAGCAAACCAGTTTCTACTTCTGAGTTCGGTTCTAAGGGCCGACAGCAGATAAAACGCAACGCCCACCCCAGCCAGGGCTTTACTGGGAAACTTGCAGCCTACCTGGTTTGGGTTAACGATCGCAGCCGCAGCAGGAAGTTGCTTGCCGGGTAAATGATGGTCTGTCACCACCACTGAGATGCCAAGTGTATTTGCGTGAGCAACCCCCTCAACACTGGCAATCCCATTATCCACAGTCACTATGACATCTGGTTTAAACTGGACCGCAACATCAACAATTTCTGGCGTCAACCCATAACCGAATTTGAACCTATCCGGCACCAGATAGTTAACCTGACGGGCGCCCATAGCCCGAAGAGCGGTTACCATCAACGTGCAACTCGTGGCTCCATCGGCGTCAAAATCACCGACGATAAGGATCGACGAATCGGTTTCCAGCGCTTCAGCGAGCATCTTTGCCGCTTTCCCGATACCAAGCAAAGAATCAGGGGCCAACAACCCTTTCAGGGAATGATCAAGATCATCAGCATTAACCACGCCACGGGAAGACAAAATTCTGGCGAGAAGCGGTGACGCAAAACCCAAGGGCTGCTGGCCTTTACGTCGAACAATCCGCTTCGTCATTTAATATCGCCAGGTTTGCGAAGGTGACTTTAACTAGTGATTTGTAAACCTACTGATATCAAGCACTGCGGTTATCAAGCACTGCGGTTATCAAGCACTGCGGTTATCAAGCACTACGATTATCAAGCACTACAGGTTTAAAGCACTACAGGTTTGAAACACGGATCATTGAGACTTCCGACGTCACGACATCGTTTGATTCGATCTCGCTAATAGCAGCCACCATTTCAGATTCCAGCACTTCATCCGTCAATATGACTATCTGCGCATCACCTCGCCTTGCATCTTTCTGGATAAGCGCTTCAATACTGACCTTGTGCCGACCTAGTATCGTTGACACATTCGCCATCGCGCCGGCTCGGTCCACAACGCCGAGTCTCAGATAATAGGAAGACCTGATCTTTTCTATAGGAAGAACGTTGACAGGTGTCAGGGATACAAAACCCAGATCGGGAAGCTTTCCACCTCTCGCAATATCGATGATATCCGCCATAACCGAAGAGGCCGTTGGCCCCGCTCCAGCCCCAGCACCATAGTACATGGTGGAACCCGCGGCGTCCGAACCGACCATCACCGCATTCATCACGCCATTCACTTGGGCGAGCATCTGATCTTTTTCCACCAGGGTGGGGTGAACCCGCAACTCAAGGTCATCACCGGTTTGACGTGCGATGCCGAGGTGCTTAATGCAGTAACCCATTTCATCAGCAAACTTGATGTCGTCTGAACTGATTGCGGATATTCCCTCGGTGTACATTGCGTTGAAGTTAAGCGGCACACCGAATGCTATGGCCGCTAGAATCGTGAGCTTGTGCGCTGCGTCGATCCCCTCAACATCAAAAGTCGGGTCAGCTTCGGCGTATCCAAGCGCCTGTGCTTCACCAAGCACATCATCGAACGAGCGATTACTGCCCGCTCGTGACATCTCTGTAAGAATGAAGTTGGTGGTCCCGTTAATGATCCCTGCTACCCATTCGATGCTGTTACCTGCAAGGCCTTCTCGAATTGATTTGATAATGGGAATACCACCCGCTACGGCAGCTTCATAGTGAACTGAAACACCGGCTTGCTCAGCAGCCGAAAACACTTCATCACCGTGCAGCGCAATCAAAGCCTTATTAGCCGTGACAATATGTTTACCGTTCGAGATCGCCTGCATAACCAGGTCCTTCGCGACATCGGTGCCACCAATCAGCTCGACCAGGACATCAACATCCGGGTTATTTGCGACCTCGAAGATATCTCGGGTGACGTTGGCAGAACTCAAGTCACAATCGGGATGATCACGACGACAACCGACCTGCCCGAGAATGATGTCCCGCCCAACCTTTCGTTCAATTTCGGCGCGATTACCTTCAAGTAAATTGAATAGGCCTGAACCGACTGTCCCCAGTCCACAAATCCCAATACGCAAGCTATGACTCCATTGAATAGTTCTTGAACATCTTGCGAATACCGCGAAGGGCCTGCCGCGTTCGATGTTCATTCTCGATCAGGGCGAATCGCACATGGTCGTCTCCGTACTGACCAAACCCGACCCCCGGTGAAACAGCTACTCTCGCTTCTTTCAAAAGGTGCTTGCTGAATTCAAGAGATCCCATGTGCTCGAATTGAGGCGGTATTTTCGCCCACAAAAACATCGTGGCCTTAGGCGGGGTGACGTCCCAACCAATGGAATTTAATCCTTCACACAATACGTCCCGGCGTTTCCTGTACATCTCGCGAATTTCTGCAACACAAGTCTGGTCACCCTCTAGCGCAGTGATCGCGGCCACTTGGACAGGTGTAAACATTCCATAATCAAGATAGGACTTGATTCGCCCCAACGCACCGACCAGTGTTGGGTTGCCGACACAGAATCCGATTCTCCAGCCCGGCATGTTGTAGCTCTTTGACATCGTAAAGAACTCAACAGCGATATCTTTCGCGCCCGGCACCTGAAGGATGCTTGGCGCTTCATAACCGTCAAAGGTGATATCGGCATAGGCAAGATCCTGGACCACCCAGATGCTATGCTCCTTTGCCATTTTGATAATCCTTTCGAAGAACTCCAGGTCTACGCACTCCGTGGTTGGGTTCCCCGGGAAATTGATCACGAGTACTTTGGGTTTCGGCCAGGTATTAACAATGGCCTTCTCCAGTTCGTCGAAGAAATCCAGCTCTTTGGTCAAAGGAACATGTCTGACGTCCGCATCCGCGATAACAAAACCATACGGGTGCACAGGGTAAGACGGGTTCGGCACAAGGACGGCGTCTCCTGGACCAAGCACTGCCATCGCAAGATGCGCAATGCCTTCTTTGGAACCAAGCGTGACAATAGCCTCTGATTCCGGATCTAGATCAACATCAAACCTTTTTTTGTACCAGTCACAGATGGCTTTTCTCAGGCGGGGAATGCCTTTGGACTGCGAATAACGGTGGGTGTCACCCCGCTGCACGGTTTCCACCAGTTTATCGACAATATGTTGCGGCGTTGGCTGATCCGGGTTTCCCATACCAAAGTCAATGATGTCCTCACCGCGCGCGCGCGCCTCCTGCTTCAGCTGATCCGTAATGCTGAAGATGTAGGGAGGTAAACGTTTAATTCGGGGAAAATCGTCCATCACAATCTCTTCTTCCTAAAAAGCATCCATAAAAAAGCCGGGCCTGCACCAGAGTGCAGACCCGGCACTCGTTCGGGGATCTAAATCGCCGCCGCTGCTGCTGCGGTTGCTGTCGTCGCGAAGGTCGCTAACCTGTATGTACACTCTCCCCTTGCGGAGGCTGCAATGGGCGGAACGATTGTAGGTAGTTGAACGACCACACTGGTTGCCCGGATATCTAATTTCGCGACATCTTACCTAAGTCACGCACTCAGGTCACGCGCCCCGTGCCACCGGTTCGCTGTGCCCGTGGCTCTGGCACATAAAAATAAACCAACATCGCCCCAACAACCAAAAAAAAGATAGCTGTAATAAAAACCGATTCGTACCCGTACCACGTGGCCATTGCGCCACCCAAAAGAGGACCTATCGATCCTGCTACCTGGGCCACAGTATTGGCAATCGCAATTCGGGCAGGGCGGTTATCCCGGCCACCAAACTCCAACACGATGCTCCGGGAAGAGTTTTCAAACCCCTGTGAAGCAGCACCAATACCAGCAAAAACGACCACCGTCATGACATAGGTAGGTTCTATTAACAGCATTGCAGACGCCACGACCCACAGCATGGAAGATATCAGGAACACGAGCCGAAACCCCCGCGCATCCGCTATCGCTCCCCAGACAAGGTTCGATATGGTTCCTGCCATGGTAAACGCAAAAGTAATGACACCAAGCGTCGTCCCTGACAGACCAATGCTGTTACCCGCGTACAGAATATAAAATGGCATTGCCATCCTTCCCATCGTCGCTATTGCGCGTGCGATAAAATAACGGGTAAATGCAGGATCACTCTGAAGCAAAGCTGGCACTTCCTTGAGCTGCTCCCAAAGAGAGACCTGCCGACGAACAGTCGGCGGCTCCGGTTCCCGCACCGCGATTAGGGACACTAAGCCAATGGACGTCAGGACAAACGCCAGAATAAAGGTAAGCGAGTATCCGGTAACCGAGGACTCTTCCCCAATCAGATAGGTACCTCCAAGATAGGCAACCGCCGCAGATGTTATGCCTGCAAGAAAATTCCGTAAACCGGTTAATCGACCGCGTTTGGAAACCGGAATCACTTTCGACATCAGAAAGTTAAAAATTACGCCCTGCATTCCTTCAAACACGCCAAACAATGCCATCAGGCAGATGATGGCAATCAAGGTACCCTGTTCTCCCAATAGCAGCCCTGCAACGCCCATCAATAGGACACAGAGCCTCATCGCCGTACCCACCATAAAACCAATGGGCAAGACTCTGCGGCGATGGGAAATAAGATTAGCGCCAACCATGGGGGTCAGCATCTGACCGAAACCCTGCAGTGACAGCGCCAGACCAACGATAAAATTGGAACCGCCCGAGAGCATTAAAAGATAGGCCGGAATAAACGTCGGCGCGTTAATGAAGCGAAAACCCGTTTGACCAAGCATCCCATGAACCAGGTGGGCGAAGAAGTTTCGCTTCAGGTTTCGCTGGACAAATATTTCGTAACGCTGCTCGGCGTGTCGATCAGTGCGCGATAGTTCGCTCATGAGTTTTGGGGTCGGGGTAAAGTGTCAGTGAGTTTTGGGGTCAGGGTAAAGTGTCAGGGTAAAGTGTCAGGGTA